>Ga0105105_10000052_pt1 | contig 47997 bp, 31 predicted proteins | sample PPLLaktember2015_4_FD_79108 | JGI IMG/M metagenome (GOLD analysis project Ga0105105, IMG submission 79108) | Freshwater sediment microbial communities from Prairie Pothole Lake near Jamestown, North Dakota, USA - PPLs Lake P8 Core (1) Depth... | ecosystem: Environmental > Aquatic > Freshwater >...
CGATCCGCCGGGCCGGTTTCGGTGTGGTTCGGATCCGCCGGGCTTCGACCGGTTGGGAGGCCACGTCGCAAGACCATTGGTATGCGCCGGAACAAGAGCGTTTTGTCCCGGGCGTGGAAGAGCCGATCTGGAGCATCCCCAACATCTAGTGCCCGAAATGGAGAAAACATACCGGTCGTTGTGTTTTTTCTTTACATCGAGTGCCCCCCCTGCTATTATTGAGCCACTGATCGCTCGCCGAACCATTGGACGCGGTTGAAAACCGGGGTTCTTTTCCCGGTTAAATTTAGTTTATGCCGTTAATTTGGTGGGTTGCCCTGCGTACGCACGCCTTTTTTGATCCTGCTGATTCGGATTTCACCACCTTGGGAGGTTAAGCGGTCCCATGAAGCTTAAAAAATTGGAAATCACCGGTTTCAAATCCTTTTATGACCGAGCGGCCATTGATTTTCCCGAAGGCATCACGGCGGTCGTCGGCCCCAACGGCTGCGGCAAAAGCAACGTGATCGACGCCATTCGCTGGGTCATGGGCGAACAGAGCGTCAAACAGCTGCGTGGGAAATCCATGGAGGACGTGATTTTTTCCGGCACCAACGGCAAGCCGCCGCTCGGCATGGCGGAGGTCTCCCTGACCCTGTCCAACGACAACGGCAGCGCCCCGGAGGAACTCAAGGACTTCACCGAGATCAACGTGACGCGCCGATTGTACCGATCCGGTGAAAGCACCTACCTTTTAAACAAGCAAGCTTGCCGCTTGAAGGACATCCACAATATCTTCCTCGGCAGCGGCATGGGCTCCAAGTCCTATGCCGTCATCCAGCAGGGCAACATCGGTGTCATAACCGAAGCCGGCCCCGAGGAACGCCGCTATTTCGTCGAGGAAGCCGCCGGGGTCACGCGCTACAAACACCACAAGGCCGAGGCCTTGCGCAAGATCGAGATGACCCACCAGAACCTGCTGCGCGTGGCCGACATCATCGTCGAAATCAAGCGCCAAATGGACAGCCTCAAGCGCCAGGCCCGCAAGGCCGAGCTGTTCAACAAATACCAGGCCCGCGCCAAGGACCTTGACGTCCGGCTGGGATTGCATCATTTCCAGGCGTTCAGCCGCCAGATCGACGAAACCGAAGCCCTGCTGCGGCAGATGCGCGATGCGGACCTTGAGCACACCGCCGAATTGAAGAAACTCGACGCAGCCGTCGAAGAGATCAAGCTCGATCGCTGGCAGAAAAACCAGGCGATCGCCGAGCACAAGACCCAAAAATTCGACCTCCAGCGCACCGTTGACCGCCTGGAGAACGACCTGAAGCATCTGCGCGGGGAAATCGAACGCCTGATCCGGGAACGCGCCGAGCTGCAGAATGCGCGGCAGGGCATGGATGAAAAAAACCAGAGCATGCTGGCCGAAATCGCACAGGGCGAAACCGAAAGCGAGCAGCTGCGGGAGAGCATCGGAGGGCTTCGGACAACGTTGGACCGGGAACGCTCCGTTCAGGAGCAGCTGAACGCCGAGCTGGCCGGAATGAATCAGACCCTGGAAGCCGCCAAGTCCCACCTGCTGGACCTCATGGCCCGGGAGGCCCAGTACCGCAACGTGCACCAGAACGCCTCCAGCAATCGTGAAAATCTCAAGCGGCGGCTGAAGCGCATCGACGAGGAAGAGCTTCAATCGCACCAGAAAATCGGGCAGGCCCAGGAACGCGAACGCCGCGCCCAGAACCAGATCGAAGCCGTCAAGGCGGAGATCGAATCCCTGACCGGCCGGATCGCCGACACGCGCCGATGCCTCGATGAAAAGTCAAAGGCCTTGGGAGCCATGGTGAAGCAGCTCCAGAGCCTGGAGCTGGAACGCAGCAGCGTGCGCTCGAAATATGCCACCTTGAAGAGAATGGAGGACAACTTCGAGTGGTATAAGGACGGCGTCCGCGCCGTCATGAAGCACGCCCAGGCTCCCGCCAGCGCCGAGGCGTCCGAACCGCCCTCCGCGGACCGCGGCCTGCAGGGCATCATCCGCCTGGTGGCCGATGTGATCGAACCGGAGCCCTCCGCCGCGATGGCGGTCGAGGCGGCCCTCGGCGAAACCCTGCAGTACATCATCGTTGAGGGCCAGCAGGCCGGACTGAGCGCGATCGACTACCTCCAGCGCCACAGCGCCGGCCGCAGTGGCTTTATCCCGGTGACCGCCCTGCACGACACCGCGGCCGGTGTCGCCGATCGACCCGACCCCTCCCGCCTGCTCTTGCACCAAGTATCGGTCCAGCCGGGTTTTGAGCCCATTGCGCAGGCCCTGCTCGGCAACGTGGTTCTGGCCGAAACGCTGGAGGAAGCGCTTTCCATTTTCAATCAAAACGGAAAGATCCAAACCCTGGTCACCCGCAGCGGCGACGTGATTTCACCCAAAGGCTTCATGATCGGCGGCAGCAAGGACGCGGCCAGCGGCATCCTGTTGAAAAAGCAGGAACTGAAGGCGCTGCAAGATCAGAGCCGAGCCTTGGACCAGCGGATGGAAAGCACCCGCACCGATCTGAAGGTCCTGGAATCCGAAGTCCGCAACCTGGACATCGAACTGCAACGGCTGCTCGAGCAAAAAAACCGCGCGCGCGAAAACGAAATCGAGGCGGAAAAATCCCTTTACAAGGTGACCGAGGAGCTCAAGAGCCTGCGCCGCCAGCTGGAAATCATTCAGCTCGAGCAGGAACAGCTGCTCGGCGAAGCAAGCGACCTCGACGACGAGATCGGCAAGACCGATCGCGCGCTGACCGCCATCACGACCGACATCGCGGCCGCCCAGACCGCGGTGGCGACGCACTCGCAACGCATCGCGGCGCTCACGGCGCAACAGCAGGATGTCACCCAGAAGGTCGTCAATTTGAAGCTCGAGATGACGGCGCTCAACGCGCGCCTGGAAAACAACACCGGCAGCCTGCGACGGCTCAGGGAATTCCAGGCCGACGGGCGGCGCCGCCTGGAGCAGCTGGCGCTCGAAATCGATCAGAAGGCTGAAAAGGCCGCGACTTCCCAATCGAAGGTCGTGCAGTTCGAGCAGGCGCTGGCCGAAAATTATCGCCAGATCGCAGGTCTCGACCAGGAGATCGAGCGCAGCGAGACGGATTACGCCGCCATCGACGCCAAACTGAAGGAAAGCGACGGCAAAATCTCGGAAATCAAGGACCGGCGCGAAAAGGCACTGGAACAGTTGCGGATGCTGGAGCTCGAGCAGGCCCAGCGCACCCTCAAGCGGGAGCACATCGCCGGCCAGCTGGAGGACCGTTATCAAACCCCGTTCGCCGAGCTCAGCACCCAAGTCGCTGCCGCCGGCGATCCCGCCTCCGAAGCCGCACCCGATCTAGAAGCGCTGGAGGCCGAGCTGAACCGCCTGCGCACCAAGATCGGCCGCATCGGCGACGTCAACCTCGGCGCCATCCGGGAATATCAGGAACTCCACGAACGCCACGACTTCCTCCAGACCCAGAAGGAGGATCTGGAGAAGGCGATCGACGGCCTGCATCAGGTGATCCGCAAAATCAACACGGTCTCCCAGGAGCGCTTCATGCAGACCTTCCAGGCCATCAACGCCAAACTGGCCGAGGTCTTCCCGCGGCTGTTCAACGGCGGAACAGCCGAACTGGTCCTGACCGAACCGGACCGGCCCCTGGAGACCGGCGTCGAGTACATGATCCATCCGCCCGGAAAAAAGCTGACCCGCATGAGCCTGTTGTCCGGCGGGGAAAAGGCCATGGCCGCCATCGCCTTCATTTTCGCGATCTTCCTGATCCGGCCGACCTCCTTCTGCCTGCTGGACGAAATCGACGCGCCGCTCGACGAGTCGAATGTCTTCCGCTTCAACGACCTGCTCCAGCACATCGGGGACAAGTCCCAGATCATCATGATCACCCACAACAAGCGCAGCATGGAGTTCGCGGACACCCTCTTTGGTATCACTATGGAGCAAAAAGGTGTGTCCAAGGTGGTCTCCGTCAACCTTAAACGGCCGGAAGCCCAGGCGGCCTGATACCACGGGCCGCCGCCTCCGCTCGCATTCGCAATAGATTAAGGAGCCGCACTCACGTGGGCTGGTTCAGACGCAAAAAGGATTCCGCCCCGCCGGAGACGACCGGCGCTGCTCCTCCGCCGGAGGCCTCCGGAGCTCCGCCTCCGCCGGAGACGACCGGCATCCTTCCCCCGCCGGAGGAGACCGCCGCCGCCCCGGAGCTCGAGCGCCGCAGCCGTTATTTCAGCCGGCTGAGACAGCGCCTGGCCAAGACGCGCCAGAGCTTCGCCGAGGGCTTCGGCCGAATCCTGACCGGCAGGAAGCAGATCGATGCCGCCACGCTGGAGCAGATCGAGGAACTGCTGATCACCGCCGACGTCGGCGTCCAGACAGCCAGCGACCTGATCGAGCGCATCTCTGCGGCCAAGGCCGCAGACGTCGAAGCGCTGCAGCAGGTGCTGCGCTCCGAAATCCTGGCGATTCTCTCGCAGCACGCCCGACCCCTTGAGCCGACAGCGGCGGAAAAACCCCACGTGATCATGGTCGTCGGCGTCAACGGCGTGGGCAAGACCACCACGATCGGCAAGCTGGCGGCTCGGCTGACGGCAACGGGACGCCGTGTGATTATCGCCGCGGCGGACACGTTCCGCGCGGCGGCGGTCGACCAGTTGGCGATCTGGGCGGAGCGCGCCGGCGCCGAGCTCATTCGTCACAAGGACGGCACCGATCCGGCCGCCGTCGCCTACGATGCGGTGGAGGCCGCACTGGCCCGCGAGACGGATGTGGTCATCGTGGACACCGCCGGCCGTTTGCATACCAAGGTCAACCTGATGGAGGAAATCAAGAAGGTCAAGCGCACCATCGCCAAGCGTCTGCCAGAAGCGCCCCACGAGGTGCTGCTGGTCCTCGACGCCACCACGGGACAGAACGCCGTCTCCCAGGCCCAGATGTTCCATCAAGCGCTGGGGGTGACCGGCATCGCTCTCACCAAGCTCGACGGTACGGCCAAGGGCGGCATCGTCATCGCCATCTGCCAGGCCCTCGACATTCCGCTGCAGTACATCGGCATCGGCGAGTCGATCGAAGACCTGCAGGACTTCGACCCCGAGCGTTTCGTCGAAGCCCTGTTCAGCGCCGTGTGAAGACGGGATATCCTTGCAAATATAGGATTGACGCGATCTTACCAACAGTCGACCGGCGGTAGATTTGTATTGACAGCCTGGGTGTCTTTCTGTAATGAGCTTCAAACATCGGTGGTTCCGCATTCGCAGTTGGACCTCAAACAACACCCCCAGATAGGAGAAGGCCATGACCAAAGCTGAATTGATCGACAAAGTGGCGAAGGATGCCGGTATTTCGAAAGTGGCCGCGGCCGCGGCCCTGCAATCCTTCATGGACAACGTGACCAAGGCCCTCAAGAAACCGGAGGGCAAGGTGACCCTGGTCGGATTCGGCACCTTCAGCAAATCCAGACGCAAGGCCCGCAAAGGACGCAATCCGCAGACCGGCGACCCGATCAAGATCAAAGCCTCTACGGTCGTCAAGTTCAAGGCCGGCAAGGCCCTTAAAGACGCGGTCTGATTTTAGGCTGACAAAAAAGCGGACGCGCTCGGACGTGTCCGCTTTTTTTTTTGCGTGAAGCCGGCCGCGGCCGGGCTCATCCATGCAGGATTCTGAATTCCGCAAGATCTCCGCGGTGGTCTTCCCACTGCACATCCACCGTCGTCACGCGCGCCAGCGCCGGTCCGCGACGGCACCAGGCCAGCATCTCCTCCACCCGTGCGCGCTCGCCCTCGAACAAGGCTTCCACGGTTCCGTCCGGGCGGTTGCGCACCCAGCCCCGCACGCCGATGCGTTCGGCCGCCCGTTGGGTTTCAAACCGAAAGGCCACCCCCTGCACGCGGCCGCTGATCACGGCGCGAGCCCTGACGTTTTCAACCATCGAGAACCTCCATCTTCCTATAGCTTGAAGAAATTCGAATTTCGAATTTAATCAGTCGTTTTACTCCTTAACCGTTCTCGATCAACTCCCGCCACTGCTGCTCGGTCAGGATGGCCAACCCCAACTCCCTGGCACGCTTCTCCTTGGAACCCGCACCCAGTCCGGCAACCACATAATCCGTTCTTCGGGAGACCGACCCGGCCACGTTGGCGCCCAGTGCCTCGGCCTGCGCCTTGGCTTCGCTGCGACTCATGGATTCCAGGGTGCCGGTGAACACCACCGTTTTTCCGAAAATCAGCGATGCAGGTGCCTGGTGTTCAAAGTCGGTCACGGTGACAAGCGGCGGCCGCCCGCCAGCCGCCGAAATCAGTCCGTCCAGAATCTCCTGGTTATGGGGCTCGGCGACGAATTCAAGAATGTCGTCCGCCACTCGGGCACCGATTCCATTGATCGAGAAAAAGTCGCTATAGGCCTCCGAGCTTCTATCCTGCGCCGCTTCCATGCAAGTGCGCCAGTGCGCCAGCGACCGGTAATGCCTTGCCAACAGACGCGCGGTCGCGGCGCCGACCTGGCGGATGCCCAAGGCATAAATAAATCGATCTAGCGGGATCCGGCGTGCACGCTGGATGGCGTCGAACAGTTTGCGTGCCGACTTCTCCCCCCACCCCTCCCATTCACATAGCGGCGCAACCGGTTGTCCGTCACGCGCCTCCAGAGTGAAGATATCGACCGGGGTCCTGACCAGCCCCCGGCGGAAAAATGCCTCGATGTTTTTATCACCCAACCCCTCGATGTCAAACGCATCCCGGGATGCGAAATGTTTCAGTCGCTCGACGACCTGAGCAGCACAGATCAAGCCGGCGGTGCAATAGCTGTCGGCCTCGCCGGCCTCCCGGGCCACCCGGCTGCCGCACACGGGGCAGCGCTCTGGGAATCGGTACGCGCCGCTGTTTTTCGGACGCAGTGCCGGAAGGGACTCCACCACCTGGGGAATCACATCGCCGGCGCGCTGAATCACTACAGTGTCTCCGATCCGGATATCCTTGCGCTCGATCTCGTCGGAGTTGTGCAACGTCGCCCGCCGCACCAGAACCCCGCCGACCGTGATCGGCTTCAAATGGGCGACAGGCGTGATCTTGCCGGTGCGGCCCACCTGGCATTGGATGTCCTCCACAACGGTTACGGCCCGCTCCGGCGGAAATTTCCACGCAACGGCCCAGCGGGGGGAGCGGCTGACGAAGCCGAGCCGGCCCTGCCAGTCCAGCCGCTCGACTTTGAGCACGATCCCGTCGATGCTGAAACCCAAACCGGATCGCCGGCGCTCGATATCCTCGTAGTAATCGTATAGTCCGCCCACATCCGCATCCACGACGTTGACCACGCGGGAGGGTTCGCTCGAATGGAAGCCCCAACGGTGGATCCGGTGCATGGCTTCCGATTGGGTGGCTGCAAAAGATGCCGAGGCCTCGCCCCAGCCATGCGCGGTGAACTTCAAGGGCCGGGATGCGGTGACGGCCGGATCGAGCTGGCGCAAGCTTCCGGCGGCGGCATTGCGGGGGTTGGCGAACACTTTGCCGCCGATCGCTTCCTGCTGCTCATTGAGCGCCAGAAAATCCTCGTCGGTCATGTAGACCTCCCCGCGCACCTCCAGAATATCTGGCCACCCGGCGCTCTTGAGCGCCCGCGGAACATTTCGGATCGTCCGGACATTCGCGGTGACATCCTCGCCCACCTCGCCGTTGCCCCGCGTGGCGGCACTCACTAAGTTCCCGTTCTCGTAACGCAGGGCACATGAGAGTCCGTCGATCTTAGGCTCGCAGCGCACCTCGACGGCCGCACCCGAAGCCTTCAACTCAAGCAGAAAGTTGCGGATTCCGTCCAGCCAGTCGCCGATGTCTCCGCGCAAAAAGGCATTTTCGAGCGAGAGCATCGGCACCCGGTGACGCACTTTTTTGAATCCATCGGCCGGCGCCGCACCGACCTTTCGGGACGGGCTTTCCGGCAGGATCAGTTGAGGAAAACGCGCCTCGATGGCCTCGCTGCGCTGCCGCAGAGCGTCATACTCGGCATCGCTGATTTCGGGCTGGTCCTGTTGGTGGTAGAGCCGATCGTGGTGGGCGATCAACTCCGCCAGTTCCCTGAGTTCTGAGCGGGCGTCACGTTCGGTCAGTTGGTGTGGGGGAGTGTCGAAAAACGCCGTGCGATTCCGAGGCATGGATTCACCTGATGTCCGTCTGACAAATGCCGGCACGGATCCCCGGCGCGACAGGCGGCTTGGGCCGCCGCAGCCAAGCGAGCGAGGTTTACCGGCGCGACCCATCGGTCTCAAGCTGGTTCGGTTCAGGTATAGTTTAGATGGAGGGCGGAGTGCAAGACTTCAACGGCCCAGGGTGCAATTTTCAGTGACGGGCTGGCCGTTTTGGTGTATCGGTCTATAGACGGGCGGGAGCTTAACCCAATTCCCGGACCGCCGTCGGCAATGACCGAATTTTTTTTCACGGGAAAGGCGATAGCCATGAAAGTTCGATGGGCGCAGAAGATCGATTCGCTGAGCGAGTCGATGACCGTGGCGATTTCCGACCGGGCGCGCGAGCTGCAGCAGAAAGGCGTCCCAGTGGTCAATCTGGGCAGCGGCGATCCCGACTTCGACACGCCGACCCACATTGTCGAAGCCGCCGGCGAGGCCATCAAGAGGGGCCTCACCCACTACGTCGCCAGCAGGGGGGTACCCGAGCTGCGCAGGGCGATCGCCGCCAAATTCCAGCGCGACAACCGCATCGCCTACGACCCCGACACCGAGATCATCGCCACGGCCGGGGGAAAGCTAGCGCTCTACATCGCCCTGGCCGCCATGGTAGAGCCCGGAGACGAGATCCTGATCTTCGATCCGGCCTGGGTGAGCTACGAGCCCATGATCCGCATGCTGGACGGGGTGCCGGTCGACGTTCCCTTGCGGCCGGATGACAACTTCATGCTGGATCCCGATGCGCTGAGAAGCCGCATCACGCCGCGAACCAAGGCGATGATCGTGAATTCACCGAACAACCCGACCGGGCGCGTGCTCACGCAGGAGGAGCTCGCCCTCGTCGCCGAAGCCGCTCAAGACCACGGCATCTGGGTGCTGAGCGACGAGATCTACGAACACATCATCTATGACCAGCGGCAACATATCAGCCTCGCCGCGTTGCCGGGAATGCGCGATCTGACGGTGACCATCAACGGCATGTCCAAGGCCTATGCCATGACCGGCTGGCGCCTGGGATACCTCGCAGCCCCCGCGCCGCTCTGCGGGCAGATCCTCAAGGTCCAGCAGCACGTGGTCACCTGCGCCCCTTCGTTCGTTCAAGCGGCCGGCGTGGCTGCGCTGAATGGCCCGCAGGACTGCGTGGCCGCAATGGTAGCCGAATACGATCGCCGGCGGCGGTTCATTACGGAGGCCCTGAACACGCTCCCCGGCGTGCATTGCCCCGCCCCCGAAGGCGCCTTCTACCTGTTTCCGCGGGTCACCTATCGCGGCATGGACTCGAATGCCCTGGCCCGGTTCATGATCGAGGAGGCCCACGTGGCCGTGACGCCGGGAGCGGCGTTCGGCCGAGCAGGCGCACAAAACATCCGGCTCACCTTCGCCACTTCCATGGAGAACCTACGCCAGGCCGCCGAGCTGCTGAGGGCTGCAATGAGCTGAACCCGATGGTAAACCCCAGCGCAACAAAAACTCACCTTTTCCACACCAACGCCTCGCCTTGACAAATGTCGGCCGTTGGCTTAAAACTAATGTTAACAAAAGTTAACCTAAATGACCTAACCGTGTAAGCTTCGTTGATCCCGCCCAGCCGCGGGAGCACACGTGGTCCCGATATTTTCTGCCTTCATGGTCCCAGGATGGGAGAAATCAGTTAAAATTCAGGCTGATCAGGCCATTCTAAAAATAGGCTGAAGCTGGAGTAGAAGGCATGACGGGGAACACGACGATTCAACGGGTGATCATCGACCGCGTGCGGCCGGAAATCGACAACGGGCGCTTTCCCGTCAAACGCACGCTGGGTGAAAAGGTCAAGGTGCGCGCGGACATCATCACGGACGGCCATGATGCGATCTCAGGGCTTTTGCTGTTCCGCCACGAACGCTCGGCCCGCTGGCGCGCAGCGCTTCTGAAAGGTTTTCCCAACGACAAGTGGAAGGCCTCCTTCAAGGTCACCGAGCTCGGGCGCTATGTCTACACGCTGTGTGCCTGGCTGAATCGCTTCAAGAGCTGGCGGCGGGATTTGGCCAAGCGCCTCGAAGCCGGCCAGGATGTCGCCGTGGATCTGCTCATCGGCGCCGCGCTGGTCGAAGAAGCCCTTGCGCGGGTCCCGGCGCCGCAGCAGGCCTGGCTTGCTGCCTGCGCGAAAGAGCTGCGTTCGGATCGCAGTCCGGACATCAGAACCCGGCTGGCGCTCGACCCCAAGCTGCTGGCGCGCATGCAAGGATGCCTGCCGGATCGCACCCAGATGACCTTCTACCCGAGGACCCTGGCGGTGGTGGTAGATCCGGTCAAGGCCCGCTTCAGCGCCTGGTATGAAATGTTCCCGCGTTCCTGCAGCACGGCGCCGGGCGTCCACGGCACCTTTGCCGACTGCGAAGCCAGGCTGCCCTACATCTCCGACATGGGTTTCGATGTACTCTATTTGCCGCCGATCCATCCCATCGGAACCACTCACCGCAAGGGCCGCAACAACTCGCCGATCTGCGAGCCGGGCGACCCCGGCAGCCCCTGGGCCATCGGGGCCGCAGCGGGGGGGCACGCGTCGGTCCATCCCGAACTGGGCACCCTGGACGATTTTCGCAGGTTCGTCCGGCGGGCCAAGTCCCACGGGCTGGACGTCGCGATGGACTTGGCGTTTCAGTGCAGCCCGGACCATCCCTACGTCCGCGAGCACCCGGAGTGGTTCCGGCGGCGCCCGGACGGGGCCATCCAGTACGCGGAAAACCCGCCGAAAAAATACGAGGACATCTATCCGCTGCACTTCGAATGCGCCGAGCGCCGGGCGCTCATGGACGAACTCATGCGCGTCGTCCTGTTCTGGGTCGAACAGGGCATCCGGATCTTCCGGGTGGACAACCCCCACACCAAGCCCTTCGGCTTCTGGGAGTGGCTCATCGGCGAAGTCAAGCGATCCCACCCCGAGGTGATTTTTCTCGCGGAGGCGTTCACCCGGCCGAAGCTCATGCAGCGCCTGGCCAAACTCGGGTTCAGCCAGTCCTACACCTACTTCGCATGGCGACATACGGCCTGGGACATCAAAAACTATTTTAGCGAACTCACCCAAACGGACGTGGCGGAGTTCTTTCGTCCCAACCTGTGGCCGAACACTCCGGACATTCTGACGGAGTATCTCCAGAACGGAGGCCGGCCGGCCTTCATCGCCCGGTTGATTCTAGCGGCGACACTGGGGGCGAACTACGGTATCTACGGGCCGGCGTTCGAACTGTGCGAGGCCCGACCGCGCGAAGCCGGCAGCGAAGAATACCTGAATTCCGAAAAATACGAGATCCGAACATGGGAGGTTGGCGCCTCCGACAGCCTCAAAGATCTCATCGCCCGCGTCAACCGCATCCGCCGCGACAATCCTGCCCTTCACGGCGACCGCAGCCTGCGCTTCCATCCGGTCGACAACGAGCAGCTGATCTGCTACAGCAAACACACGGCGGACTTCTCCAACGTCGTACTCACGGTCGTGAACTTGGACCCGCACCACACCCACGCCGGCTGGCTTCAGCTGCCGCTCTCCGAACTGGGGCTCGACCGCGACCAGCCCTTCCAGGTCCACGACCTGCTGAGCGAGGCGCGCTACCTGTGGCATTCCGCTCGAAACTTCATCGAGCTGAATCCCCAGGTGATGCCGGCTCACATTTTTCGATTTCGGAAAAAGATCCGCACCGAACACGATTTCGACTACTTCTTGTAAAGGAATCGGGTATGACCAGGACCCCTCGGGACATTGCAGGGATCGGCAACGACCCGCTCTGGTTCAAGGACGCCGTCATCTACCAACTTCACGTCAAAAGCTTCTACGACAGCGACAATGACGGCGTCGGCGATTTCCAGGGTCTCACCGAAAAGCTGCATTACCTGCAAGACCTCGGGGTTTCCGCCATCTGGCTGATGCCCTTTTGTCCAAGCCCGCTGCGCGACGACGGCTACGACATCGCCGATTACCGCAACATCCATCCGGCTTACGGCAGCCTGCGGGATTTCAAAAAATTCCTGGCGGCGGCCCACCGCCGCGGCCTGCGGGTGATTTCGGAGCTGGTGGTCAACCACACCTCCGACCAGCATGCCTGGTTCCAGCGCGCCCGCCGCGCCCGCCCCGGCAGCCCCTGGCGCGACTGGTATGTCTGGAGCGATACCCCGCAGCGCTACGGGGACGCCCGGATCATTTTCCAGGACTTCGAGACGTCCAACTGGACCTGGGACCCGGTGGCCGCCGCCTACTACTGGCACCGGTTCTATTCCCATCAGCCCGACCTCAACTATGACCATCCCCAGGTGCGCCGGGCGGTCCTCGCCACGCTGGATTTCTGGTACGGAATGGGCGTGGACGGGCTGCGGCTGGACGCCATTCCCTATCTTTTCGAGCGCGAGGGCACCAACTGCGAAAACCTGCCCGAAACGCATCGATACCTGAAGGAAATGCGGGAGCACGTGGACGCCAAGTTCAGGAACCGCATGCTGTTGGGCGAAGCCAACCAATGGCCCGAAGATGCCGTGGCGTATTTCGGCCGGGGAGATGAATGCCACATGGCCTTTCATTTCCCGATCATGCCACGGCTCTTCATGGCCCTGCACATGGAGGACCGCTTCCCGGTTCTGGACATTCTCGACCAGACTCCCACCATCCCGGAAAACTGCCAGTGGGCCATTTTCCTGCGCAACCATGACGAACTGACCCTGGAGATGGTCACCGACGAAGAACGCGACTACATGTACCGGGTCTATGCCCAGGATCCCCGCATGCGCATCAATCTCGGGATCCGACGGCGCCTATTTCCCCTGCTTGGAAACCACCGCCGCCGCACGGAGCTCGCCAATGCGCTGTTGTTCTCCCTGCCGGGCTCGCCGGTGATCTATTACGGCGACGAGATCGGCATGGGCGACAATGTCTATCTCGGCGACCGGGACGGCGTGCGCACGCCGATGCAGTGGAGCGCCGACCGCAACGCCGGCTTTTCGCGCGCCAATCCCCAGAAGCTATTCCTGCCGTTGATCATTTCGCCCGAATACCACTTCGAGGTGATCAACGTGGAGGTGCAGCAGGCCAACCCGCACTCCACGCTGTGGTGGATGAAGCGCCTGATCGCCCTGCGCAAACGCTTCAAAGCCTTCAGCCGCGGCTCGATCGAATTTCTCACACCCGACAACCACCGCATCCTGGCGTTCATCCGCCGCTATGAAAACGAACGCCTGCTGGTCGTCAGCAACCTCTCGCGGTTCGTCCAATACGTGCAGCTCGACCTGTCCGCCTACCAAGGGATGGTGCCGGTGGAGCTTTTCGGCCGAACCTCATTCCCGCCGATTCAGGCCGCGCCCTATTTCCTGTCCCTCGGCCCGCACAGTTTCTACTGGTTTTACCTGACGCCGTCGCAGGCGGCGTCGGAAGGCGCCCCCAGCGAATCCGGTGAAGCCGTCCTGCCGGTGATGGAAGCCGATTTCGGGAAGGAAAGCTTTTTCAACGGCAAGGCCGCCAGCCGGCTGGAGGAGCTCCTACCCGGTTTTCTCACCCGCAGCCGATGGTTCGGCGGCAAGTCCCGGCCGCTCAAGCAGGCCAGGGTCATGGACATGTTCCTCCTGGAGAAAGAACCGCACCCGTGGGCGATCGTACTGGTGCGGGTGGACTATCTCTCCGGCGACGGAGATGAGTATGCCCTCCCCATGGCGCTGGTCCCCGAGGACCAATCCGAACGCCTGCTGCGGAAGCATCCCCAAGCCGTTATTGCCAAGATCAGGGTCAAGGGGAAGCCCTCTGTCTTTCTGCTGCACGACGCCCTGGCCGACCCCGCCTTCGGCGCAGCGCTGCTGGAGGTTCTGACCCGCAAGCGAACCCTGCACGGACTCCGCGGACAGATGCGGGGAATCACCACGCGCGCCCTGCGCCCGCTGCTCGCGAAAGACCATCCTCTGCCACCGCCGGCGATGATGGAGGCCGAGCAGAGCAACTCCTCCATCCGGTTCGGCGACCGCCTGATCCTCAAGCTCATCCGCAAGCTCTCCCCGGGCGTCAATCCGGACCTTGAAATCGGCCGGCTGCTCACCGAAAAACGATTTCCGCACTGCGCCCCGACCGCCGGGGCGATCGAACTGCGGCTGAACCCGGATGAACCGATGACGCTCGCCATCCTGCAGGGGTTTGTGCCCAACCAGGGCGACGCCTGGAGTTACGCGCTCAACCGGTTGGAGCGCTACTTCGCAGCGGCCATCGGCCAGAACCTCCCGGTGCTGCCGGATTCGTTTCCGGTCAGCCTGCTGGATGAGGCCCCGCCCGAGCCGGCCGCCGGGCTCATCGGGGATTTCTTGGACGCCGCCCGCCTGCTCGGCCGCCGGACGGCTGAAATGCACCTCTGCCTGGCCTCGGAACAGAGGCAGCCGGAATTCAAGCCCGAATCCTTTTCCAAGCTTTACCAGCGCGCCTTGTACCAATCCATGCGCTCCCTGACCGGAAAAGCCCTGCCGCTGCTGCGGTGGCAGTTCAATCGTATTCCTGAGAGCCTGCGTCCCTTAGCGGTTTACGTCATGGAGCACGAGAACGACCTGATGAACCGCTTCAAGGAGCTCCTCGAGAGCCGAATCGTCGCCCTGCGCATCCGCTGCCACGGCGATTACCACCTCGGCCAGGTGCTCTTTACCGGCAGCGATTTTGTCATCATCGATTTCGAGGGCGAACCGGCCCGCCCGATCACCGAGCGGCGCATCAAGCGCTCCGCCTTGCGGGATGTGGCCGGGATGCTGCGCTCGTTTCACTACGCCGCTTATTTCGCTCTGGCCCGCCGCCAGAAAAGCGGGGCGCCGGCGGGCACGCTTGAAGTGCTGGAGCACTGGGCGGAATTCTGGCAGCGCTGGGTGGGCGCAGAGTTTTTAAAGAGCTATCTTCAGGAGGCCGCCGGAGGGAGATTTATTCCCGGCAGTCGTCAAGAGTTGCGCGTCCTGCTGCAAGCGCTGCTATTGGAAAAAGCGGTTTACGAGCTTTCCTACGAGCTGAACAGCCGCCCCGACTGGGTGGGAATACCGTTGCGCGGCATCCACCAGCTTCTCTCGGGCAGCGGACGCTGATGCGCTGGAGCGGATAGCTCCACCGGGATGAATTGCCAGAAGACTTCGATCCTGAAGTTGAATACGGTTTGTCTCAGGAGGGAGGTTCACGCATGCATCGTGATCAACGCCCGACGCCTGACACCCACGCGCCCGTTCGCAACGGCTTGTCCGGACTGTCCGCGGACGACCTGTTTCTCTTCAACGAGGGCAGCCACTTTCAGCTGTACAACAAACTGGGGGCCCGGATCCTATCCGACGGCTCAACGCCGGGAGTCCATTTTGCGGTGTGGGCGCCCAATGCCCGCCAAGTGACCGTCATCGGGGATTTCAACGGCTGGGACCGGTGCACCCATGGTCTTTGTCCGATAGCATCCTCGGGCATATGGGAGGGGTTCATCCCGGGCCTCCAGCGAGGCGTACTATACAAGTACTTTATCGAATCGATCCATAACGGCTACCAGGTCGAAAAGACCGATCCCTTTTCACACTATTATGAGCTGGCCCCGAAGACCGCCTCCATCGTCTGGGATCTGGACTACGTGTGGCAGGACGACGAGTGGATGACCGCCCGCCGAGAACGGCCGGCCGGCCGCTCCCCCCTATCGATCTACGAGGTTCACCTGGGCTCCTGGCGGCGGGTACCCGAGGACGGCGATCGCTTTCTCACCTATGCGGAGATGGCGGAGCCGCTGGCCGCGTATATCCGACGGATGGGGTTCACCCACGTGGAGTTCCTGCCGGTGATGGAGCACCCCTTCTACGGCTCCTGGGGATATCAGACGCTGGGACTTTTCGCGCCCACCAGCCGCTACGGCACGCCGCAGGAGTTCATGTACCTGATTGACCACCTGCACCGCAGCGGGATCGGCGTTATCCTGGATTGGGTGCCGTCCCATTTTCCCAGCGACGAGCACGGCCTGGGGTTTTTCGACGGCACCCATCTCTTTGAGCACCAGGACCCCCGGCAGGGGGTGCACCCGGACTGGAAGAGCCTCATCTACAACTACGGGCGGAATGAGGTGCGCAGCTTTCTGATCAGCGCCGCACGCTTCTGGCTGGACAAGTTCCACGTGGACGGCCTGCGCGTGGACGCCGTGGCCTCCATGCTCTACCTGGATTATTCGCGCCAACCCGGGCAATGGGTGCCCAACGAATTCGGCGGCCGTGAGAACCTGCCGGCCATTTCCTTTTTGCGCCGGCTGAACGAAGCCGTCAAAGAACGCTATCCGGACGTCCTGATGATCGCCGAAGAATCCACCGCCTGGCCGATGGTCTCCCGCCCGCCTTATGTGGGGGGTCTGGGGTTCGACATGAAGTGGGACATGGGCTGGATGCACGACACCCTGGCGTACATGGGCAAGGAACCGGTTCATCGCAGCTACCACCACGGCAAACTCAACTTCCGCATGCTCTACGCCTTCACCGAAAACTTCGTGCTGCCGCTGTCGCACGACGAGGTCGTGCACGGCAAGGGGTCGCTGATCGGCAACATGCCGGGCGACGACTGGCAGCGCTTCGCCAACCTGAGATTGCTGTTTGCTTACATGCTGGCGCAGCCCGGCAAGAAGCTGCTCTTCATGGGCGCCGAATTCGGCCAATGGCGCGAGTGGAACCACGACGCGAGCCTGGATTGGCACCTGCTCGATTTCCCGTCGCATGCCGGCCTTCAGCAATGGGTGGCGGACCTCAACCGGATGTACCGCGAGGAGCCCGCCCTGCACCGGTGGGAATTCACTTCCGAGGGGTTCCGGTGGATCGACTGCAACGACCATGTCCACAGCACGCTGAGCCTGATCCGTTTCGGGGCTGCACGCGGCGAGGAGATCATCGGGGTGTTCAACTTCACGCCCGTTGCGCGCCACAACTACCGCGTCGGAGCGCCGGCCGCCGGCTTCTGGAAGGAGCTTCTCAACAGCGACGCCCGCCTCTACGGCGGAAGCGGGCAGGGCAGCCTGGGCGGCGTTGAGGCGAATCCCATCCCTTCCCACGGCTTTCGCTATTCGCTGAACTTGGTCTTGCCCCCGCTGGGGGCGGTTTTTTTCAAGCGCGGGGAATCTTCATGAAACGCTTGGAGCTCAAGCTGGGGCCGACCTTGCTCGGCGGCGGACGCTGCCGTTTCTGCGTCTGGTCCCCTTTTGTGGATTCCATCGAGGTGCACGTGCTGTCGCCGCAGGAGCGCCTTGAGCCCCTGCGGCGCGATCGGCAGGGATACCACTGCGGGGTGCTGGACGGCATCGAGGCGGGGGCCCTCTATCTGTTTCGCCTCGACGGCTCGCTGGAGCGACCGGACCCGGCCTCGCGCTTCCAACCCCAAGGCGTTCACGGCCCATCGCAGGTCGCGGACCCGGCGTTCGGCTGGACGGACGGCAACTGGCGCGGGCTTCCGCTGGAGCGCTACATCATCTACGAGTTGCACGTCGGCGTATTCACCGCGCCAGGCACCTTCGACGCCGCTGTCGAACGTCTGGAGGATCTGGCAGCTCTCGGCATCACCGCCGTCGAGCTCATGCCCGTCGCTCAGTTCCCCGGCAACCGCAACTGGGGCTACGACGGCGTCTACCCGTTTGCCGCCCAAAACTCCTACGGCGGGCCGCAGGGGCTGAAGCGCTTCGTGAACGCCTGCCACGACCGCGGTCTGGCCGTCGTTTTGGACGTTGTCTACAATCACCTGGGCCCCGAGGGCAACTACCTGCGCGATTTCGGGCCGTATTTTTCCGACGTGTACCGGACGCCTTGGGGGGCCTCCATCAATTTCGACGGACCCTACAGCGACGCCGTTCGTCGCTATTTCATCGAAAACGCGCTCTACTGGGCAGCCGAATGCCACATCGACGCCCTGCGGCTCGACGCGGTCCACGCCATTTTGGATTTCTCCGCCCAACCGTTTCTCCAAGAGCTGGCCTGGACGGCGAGGCTCTTCGCCGAGGCCTTGGGACGGCGCATCCACTTGATCGCCGAAAGCGCCCTGAACGACACCCGGCTGATCCGCTCTCCGGACGTGGGCGGCTTCGGCCTGGACGCCCAATGGAACGACGACCTGCATCATGCCCTGCACGCCGTCCTCACCGACGAGCGCCGCGGTTACTATTGCGATTTCGGCCGATTCGACCACCTGCTCAAGGCCCTGCGGGACGGGTTCGTTTATGACGGCCAGTATTCCGAGTACCGCAAACGACGCCATGGCACCTCCAGCCGCTCCATCCCCGCCCATCGGCTGGTCGTGTTCGCTCAGAACCACGACCAGGTGGGCAATCGCATGCAAGGGGATCGGCTGAGCCGCATCATCCCCTTCGAGGCCCTCAAAATGGCCGCGGGGATCATTCTGCTCTCTCCCCATCTGCCGTTGCTGTTCATGGGCGAGGAATACGGGGAACCGGCGCCCTTCCCCTACTTCGTGAGCCACTCCGGCGCCGACTTGATCGAGGCGGTGCGCCGCGGCCGACGCGAGGAGTTCGCGTCCTTCGGATGGGACGGGGATCCGCCGGACCCCCAGGCGGAAGAGACCTTTCAGAGTGCACGGTTGAACCCGGAGCTGCGGCTTTCACCCGGCCCGCATCGCCACTTGTGGAAATTCCACCAGCGCCTCATCTCTCTGCGCCGGGAGACCAGCGTGCTCCCCCCATCCGATGCGGCGCACCAGGAGGTTCTGCGCGTCGGCGGCCGTCGCATCGGCAGCATCCGCCGCTGGAGCGACATGGAGGACGTCGTCATCCTCTTTCATGCCGGAGCGGCTTCGCTGCAGACGCCGGTTCCCCTACCCAAGGGACGCTGGGCGAAGGTGTTGGACAGCGCCGAGGATCAATGGGGAGGCCCGGGCAGTGCCGTCCCTGGCGCCTTTGCTTCCGAAGGTGAAGTCATGCTGGAATTACCGCCATATGCATTTCTGGTGCTGTCCAGACAGATGTCTGAAAGGTGATGCGCATGGACAGGTTTATCTGCATCCACGGGCACTTCTACCAGCCTCCGCGCGAAAACGCCTGGCTGGAGGCGGTCGAACTGCAGGACTCCGCTTATCCCTACCATGACTGGAACGAGCGCATAACGGCCGAATGTTACGCCACCATGGCCACCTCCCGCCTGCTGGATGAACAGGGGCGCATCCGCGACATCACCAACAACTACGCGAGGATCAGTTTCAACTTCGGGCCGTCCCTGCTCGCCTGGCTGGAGCGGCATGCATCCCTGGTGTATGGGGCCATTCTAGAAGCCGACCAGGCAAGCCGGCGGCGTTTTTCCGGCCACGGCGCGGCCATCGCCCAGGCTTACAACCACATGATCATGCCGCTTGCCAATCGGCGCGACAAGGAAACCCAGGTCGTGTGGGGGATCCGCGATTTCGAGCGCCGGTTTCAGCGCCCGCCCGAGGGCATGTGGCTGCCGGAAACCGCCGTCGATCTTGAAACGCTGGAGGTCCTGGCGGATCACGGCATCGGTTTCACCATTCTGTCCCCGCGCCAAGCCAAACGGGTCCGGCGTCTGAAAGACGGCCAGTGGCAGGACGTCGGCGGCGGCAAAGTCGATCCGTCGCGGCCGTACCTGGCGCGGCTGCCGTCCGGAAAGTCCATCGCCTTGTTCTTTTACGACGACCCCATCTCGCGCGCCGTTGCCTTCGAGGGGTTGCTCTCCGACGGGGAGCGCTTCGCCCATCGGCTCATGGACGGATTTGACGATGCCCGCCGGGAGCCTCAGCTGGTGAATATCGCCACCGACGGTGAAAGCTATGGCCACCATCACTACAAGGGCAACATGGCCTTGGCCTTTGCGCTCTATGCGATTGAAAGCCGGCAACTCGCCCGGCTGACCATTTACGGCGAGTACTTGGAGCTCTATCCGCCCCAGCGGGAAATTGAACTCTTCGAAAAAACCTCCTGGAGCTGTGTCCACGGGGTGGACCGCTGGTGGAGAGACTGCGGGTGCAACTCCGGCAGGCGCCCCGGATATCACCAGGCCTGGCGCACGCCGTTGCGCGAAGCGTTCGACTGGCTCAGGGACTCGCTGGCGCCGGCCTACGAGGAGAAAATGAAGGCCCTCGGCTTCAATGCCTGGGAGGTTCGAAACGATTATGTCGCGGTGATTCTGGACCGGGAACCCGCTGCGGTGGACGCCTTTCTGGCAGAACGAACCCTTCGAACGCTGTCGGCCGATGACCAGATCGTTGCGATCCAGCTGCTGGAACTTCAACGCCACGCCATGCTGATGTTCACCAGCTGCGGTTGGTTCTTCGACGATATTTCCGGGCTGGAGACGATCCAGGTGATCCAGTTCGCCGGCCGCGCGCTGCAGCTGGCCAAAGCGGCGTTCGGAGACGGTATCGAGCCGCGCTTCATGCAGCTTCTTGAAAAGGCGCCGAGCAACCTTCGCGAGCATAAGGACGGCCGGCGAATCTACGAGAAATTCATCAAACCGGCCATGGTGGACTTGACGACCGTCGGCGCCCACTATGCCATGCGTTCACTCTTTAAAGAATACCCCCAGCGCAGCGCCGTTTACTGCTACACGGTCGACCAGGGCTTTTTCAGGTCTCTGGCGGTCGGCCGCGCCAAGCTGGCGATGGGACGCGTGGAAATTGCCTCCACCATCACGCGCCGATCGGCATTTCTTTGTTTTGGCGCCATTCACTGGGGCGACCACAACATCAGCTGCTGCATCAGCCCCTGTCCGGATCCGTCCCAACTCGCGGAGGAATTCGTCGGCCGCGTGTTCGACGTCTTCAGGCGGGCCGAATTTCCGACCGCCTTGCTCATGCTGGAGAAGAACATCGGGACCTCGACCTTTTCGCTGCGGCATTTGTTTCGGGACGAACAGCGGCGAATCCTGCAGATCGTGCTGGAGTCCAACCTTTCCAACGCCGAGGCCGCCTACCGCCAAGTCTATGATGAAAATGCGCCCCTGCTGCTTTTTTTAAAAGATCTCATGGTTCCGGCACCCCGCGCCCTGGCCGCCGCCGCCGAATATCTGCTGAATGCCGCCATCCGCCACGCCTTCGAGGGCCCAATCTTCGACCTGACCGCCATCCGGCAGCTGCTGGACGCCGCGACCATGCACGGCGTGACCCTGGATGCATCCTTTTTAGAAATGCCGATCCGCAGACGCATGGAGCAGATCGCCGAAGATTTTCGGCGAGCACCCACCGACCTAGCGGCGCTGCGGCAGCTCGAGGACGCCGCGGGGCTGCTGCCGGATTTTGCATTCGAGGTCAACCTGCGCACCGTTCAGAACATCTTCTTCCAGATCCGGAAGGAGATCTACCCGCAGATGAAGAAGAAAGCCGGCCGCCGGGACCGCAAAGCCAGACAATGGATGGCTGTCTTCCAAGACGTGGGGAAAAAAATCGGCATGCGAACGGAATAGAAGAGAGGCAGCATGCTTTCACGATCGAACGGTGTTCTGCTGCCCATTTTCAGCCTGCCATCGCCCTTTGGTGTGGGGGACCTCGGGCCCGCAGCCTATCGGTTCGCGGATTTTCTGTGCGCGGCCGGTCAACGGATCTGGCAGGTCCTGCCCCTGAATCCGACCGAGGCCGCCTCCGGTCATTCGCCCTACCACAGCGTATCGTGCTTCGCCTTCAACCCCCTTCTGATCAGCCCGGAGGCTCTGGCCGCAGAGGGTCTGCTCGACCGGCCGGATCTGCAGCTGCGGACCCGCATGCCGGAGGGCCGGATCGATTATCTGGCGGCCGAGGCCTGCAAACGCCGTCTGCTGGCAAAAGCTTGCCAGCGCTTCCGGCAGCACCTGCCGGACAGCGGTTACGAGCGCTTTTGCGCTGAGAACGCCACCTGGCTCGACGACTATGCCCTGTTCACCGAGCTGAGCGCACGCTTCGCAAATGCCACCTGGGACCGCTGGCCTGAGGCGGCCCGCGGTCGCAGGTCTGCGGAGCTTAAGCGCCTTCGGAAAGCATTGGAGACTCCGGTCGAGACGCGCAAAATCGAGCAGTATTTGTTTTACCGCCAGTGGATGAATCTATTGAGCTATTGCCGGGAAAGGCGCATTCGCCTTTTCGGTGACCTCCCCATTTATGTTCCCTTTCACAGCGCGGATGTCTGGTCCCATCAGCGGCTTTTCAAATTGAATCGCTGCCACCGCCCGGCAGCCGTGTCCGGTGTCCCCCCGGACTACTTCAGCGCCGACGGCCAGCTCTGGGGTCACCCCGTATACAACTGGGAAGGCCACCGCCTGACCCACTTTGATTGGTGGTTTCGTCGCATCGCGCACCAGACGATCGTCTTCGACGCCGTGCGTATCGATCACTTTCGCGGATTGGTGGCCTATTGGGAGGTCAAGGCCGGGGCGCGCACCGCCAAAAGCGGCCGGTGGGTGGAGGCGCCGTCCGACGAGTTTTTCTCCGAACTGCAGCGTCGTTTCCTCTCGCTGCCGCTCATCGCCGAGGATCTGGGATACATCACCGCCGATGTGCGCGAAACCATGCAGCGCTATGGGTTTCCCGGAATGCGGGTGTTGATGTTCGGTTTTTCCGGCAACCCGGCCGACAACCCCAATGCCGCCCACAACATTCCGGAGCACTGCGTGGTCTATACCGGAACCCACGACAACAACACGGCGAGGGGCTGGTTCGAAAAAGAGGCCGCGGTCGGCGAAAAGCGCCGCCTGTCGCTCGTCTCCGGCCGCAGGGTTGCGGGCCGGGAGGTCGCCTGGGAGTTGATCCGGCTGGCCATGCGGTCACCGGCCCGATGGTGCATCATCCCCGTCCAGGACCTGCTCGGCCTGGCCGCGCCCGCACGCATCAACACGCCGGGGCAAGCCCGCGGCAATTGGGTTTGGCGCTTGACGAAGCGGCAGCTCGATTCGCTGCCGGCGCAACGCCTGCTGGAATTGACCGCCGCCTTCGGCCGCACCTGACCTCCGGCGTCATCCGGTAGGGGCGGAGGGCCTTGGTTTCAAGGCGGTATCCGCCAGCCGCCGGAGCCAGTTTTCCACCTGCGTGAACACCAGAAAGCGGTCGTACACCCGCCGTTGGGCATTGCGGCCGTATAGGTCACGCTGCACCGGGTTCGCCAGCATGTCATCCAGCGTTTCGGCGATTTCATCGGGGTCCTGCGGATTACCGGTCAAGCGCCCGTCGATCCGGTCCCGGATCTGCAGCCGTAGGCCGCAGGCCGACGAGCCCAGCACCGGCACTCGCTTCCACATGGCCTCGGTGGCCGTCAGGCCGAATCCCTCCTGCAGCGAGTTCTGGACGACCACCGTGGAGCAGCGCTGGATCACGTTGACCATCAGGTGGTTCTGTTTTCCGGATGCCATCGGCAACGAGAGCAAGGCCACACTTGCCTGATCCTCGGGCTTCAACCGGCGAAAGGCTCGGCAGAGCGCCGCGAGCACCTTCTGCCCTTCGGGATCATCCTGGATCGCCGACGGGTCCGGCCCCGCCAGAACCAGTCGGGCGATTTCGATTCGATGGCGCCGCCGGTTAGAAGGGCCTTTCTTGCGGCGATACCGCTGTTTGAGTCGCAGAAATCCCTCCAAGAGGGGCATCCATCCCTTCAGCTCATCCCACCGCGAAACTTGGGTGATGACCGGGCGATACATCAGGCCGACGCCGTCTTCTTCATGCGCAGGCAGAAAGCGTCCGTTGCGATGCAGCCGGAGCACCCGGTGGTCCCAGTCGGGGGTCAGCACGGGATGCAGGTTTTTCATCATACCGGAATTGCACAGGATACCTACCAATTTATGGGCCGAAAGCTCCCGGTTCTTGTGGCTGAGGGGATCGATGGCGGGATGAATGACCGAGGCTCTCCCCACCAGGTAGGAAGGAATGTATTCCGCCGCTGAAAATACGGCGTGATCATACGCCTGGGCGTGGGGTCGCAGGAATTCCCAGGCAGCGTCGGTAGCGCGGCTGCGGCGGTCCAGTCCGATGTGGCAGCGCCATATGCTGCGGATGCCGGTGCGGCGCTTGAGTTCGGCCCCGGCGCCCAGCGGTTGGGGATCGTGGACGACGAGGATGTCTTCCGGGCCGACAAGTTTCGCCAGCTCAGCGGCGGCCTCTCGACTGGCGGACCGATAAAGCGCCTTCTCCCGGGCACTGAAACCGGGCCGGCCGAAATCGTGGATCAGGTTGTGGATGCGTTTGGTCAGGGTGAAAAACGCCGGGTCGCGCGGCCCCATCACCAGCCATTCGCAGTCAACCCCCACGTCTCTCAACATCCCGACCAGGCGCGGCATCATTTCCGCCACGCCGCCGCCCTGGGCCGTCGAGTTGACCATCCAGACCGTGCGGCCTTTGAGCTTGGGCGCCAGCAGCCGGGCCGCTGCGCGCAGATCCTGGACGGCGGATGCCAGGAATGCCAGGCCGGCGTAGTCCTCTAAATGCAAACCATCCTTGAGCGAGACCTTTTGAATCATGGGCGTCCTCCTTCGCGCACGAGCAGCGCCACCGGAAATTGCGCGAAAATCCGCGACAGGGCCTGCATCCCGCCGCTGAAACGCTCCGCGCTGAACACGCTCTTCCACGTTCCAGGCGGCAGCCCGACGACCGTGTCCTTCCAATCGGTACCCAGGCCGACGACCCGTCTCGGCGCCAGAGTCACCACCCGTTCTCCCCGCATGAACGCCACCAGATGGCCGGAGTGTTCCCCCGCGACCGCCAGAGGCTGGTAGCCCCCCTTTGGCCCGAAGGCGGCGGCATACCGCCTGCGGGCCGCCAGCACCCGCTGGAGAAGAAAAAGCTTCGGCAGCCCCTCGGAGCTCCGCCTGAGCACCTCGTCAACGGACAGCGCCCTGATTTCGTCCAGCAGCCGGAGCCGCCGTTCGAAATCAACCGGCCGGCGGTTGTCCGGGTCGACCAGCTGGAGGTCCCACAGTTCGGCCCCCTGGTAGATATCCGGGATCCCGGGGGCCGTGCACTTGATCAAGGCTTGGGACAGGGACGAAACCACCGCCGGCCAAGCCAGCGATGCGAGGAACGCCGACAGGTCCGAAGTGAACTCGACATGCCCCATCACTCCCGCGACGAACCCCCGCAGGGCTTCCTCGAAAACCGGATCCGGGTCGGTCCAGGAGGTGTACTCCTTGGCCTCTTTGGCGGCCTTCAGCATCACGGGCGTCAACCGGTCGCTTTCGATGGGCCAGGCGCCCGCCAGCGTCTGGTAAAGAAAATACTCGGTGTTGCGGTCGGGAAAGCCGCGGCGGTGAAAGGGCGCATTCATCCGCGACCAGCGCCGGACCGCATCGATCCATTGCTCCGGCACCTCGGACAGCAAATCGATCCTCAGCCGCGTATCCTCGCCGCGCTTGGTGTCGTGGGTGGCGCTGGCCAGCATGGTTTGAGGCCAGTCCGATTGAACTCGCAGGCAGAACTCATGGAAGGCTTGCGGCGACGTGCCGAATGCACCTGGATTCCCGCCGACTTCGTTCAGGGAGATCAACCGGTTGAAGCTGTAAAAAGCGGTATCCTCCACGCCCTTGGCCATGACCGGCCCGGTCAGCTGCTGAAACCGCAAAACAAACTCGCTCTCCGCCGGACCGGAAAGCTTCAACAGCAACAGGTCTTCGATCAGCCGCCACGCCTCGGGGGCCATGTCGGGCTGACGACTCCGGGCGGCGCTCAGAGCCTCACGAACCACCGCCTGATCCCGCGCTCCGACCACGCCGGTTTCGGGTCGGATATAGGTCCGGTAGACCGGAAAGCAGCAGATGGCTTCTTTCAGAGCGCACCGAGCGTCCTCCGGCCGGACGGCGGCGGCAGCGCGCCGTCGGCAGCGGCCTTCCTCCAAAAGATGCTCCAAATAAGACAACTCGCTGCTGAAAAGAGACTCCAGAACCAGGCGTTTCTTCCTTCGCACGACATCGCGGTAATCCGAGGACTGGCCGGTGAATTCTTCATAGAAGCCCGTCAGAAGCCGCTCGCTCAAAGGATCGACAAACAACCCATTGACCATGTTGAGGAAGTCATATCCGGTGGTACCGGCCACCGGCCACTCGGGGGCCAGGACTTCTCCCGGCTCCAGGATTTTCTCGACGACGATCCAACTTGGGGGCGCTGCGCTGCGGAGGCGCTGCAGATACCCAACCGGGTCCCGCAACCCGTCCGGGTGGTCGATGCGCAGCCCCGCGATCCGCCCCGCCTCGACCCAGCGCAGCACCAGCGCATGCGTGGCCGCGAAGACCTCCTCTCTTTCCACGCAAACGCCGATCAATTGATGGATGTCGAAAAACCGGCGGTAATTAAGATCCTGGTTGGCCCGCCGCCAGAACGCCAGCCGGTAATGCTGCAGGTCCAGGAAGGATTTCAGGCGCGCGGGATCCGCATTGATTGCTGCGATCGTTGCGTCCAGGGCCGCCGCAGCGCCATCATCCAAGTCGTTAAAAAGCATGAGGGGTCGGCCGCAGGGTGGCCGCCCGCCGACAAATTCTACGCCGTTTGGTTGTTCGCCGGAGACGAGCCGTTCGGCCAGCTGGGCCAAGGACCGGCTGCTTCCGCCGGCGGCGGCGGATTGCAGCAGATCAACTAGGGAGCGGAGGCCCGCCGGAAATTCGTGTTCGAAATAAGCCAGAAACACCTCGGCCCCGCGCCGGCGGACCTGAATCTGCCGTGCCTCCAGGCAACGTTCGGTTTCGTCCCCCAGCACCGGAATCATCACCTTGCCGCTAAGCCTCGGATCCGAGTGGTCCCAGCGGATGTCGAAAAACCCCGCATAGGCGCTGGAGCGGCCTTTGGCCAGAACATCCCACCACCAGCGGTTCTGCCGGCCGGCGGCGGCCATGTGGTTGGGCACGATGTCCAAGACCAGCCCGATTCCGGACTCGACCGATGCCTTCCACAGCCGCTCGAACCCCACTTCGCCGCCCAGCTCAGGATTGACGTCGGAAGGATCCACCACGTCGTATCCGTGAGTGCTTCCGGCTGTCGCTTTGAGACAGGGGGAGAGATAAAGGTGACTGATCCCGAGGTCGCGAAAGTAGGGAAGCAATTCGCAGACGCGCGCAAAAGGTAGATGGGAGCCCAGCTGGAGACGATAGGTCGCCACCCGGTTTTCTAAGCCGCAACCACCCATTGCCAAACCTATTTCAGCTTTCGCCGCCCCTGCCATGCCGCGCGCAATTCCTCATAGTAGTTCAGGGTGTTCCGTGCGATGGCTTCCCAGCCGAAATGCGCCTCCACCCTTCGGCGGGCTTCGAGCCCCATGGCCTGCCGCCGCTCCGGTGCGCGCAGCAGCTCGTTGACGGCGGTTGCCAGATCGCGGGCGTACTGCTGCGGCCGTCGCGGCTCGGGGTCGGTGCCGCCGACCGGTTCGAAGGCCACCAGGATCCCGGTCTGGCCGTGGACCACGACCTCGGGGATGCCCCCGACGGCCGACGCGACCACCGGTGTGCCGCAGGCCATGGCCTCCAGGTTGATGATGCCGAAGGGCTCGTACACCGAGGGGCACACGAATACGCTGGCGTGGCTGTAGAGCACCACGAGGCGTTCCTCGGGCACCATCTCTGGAATCCAGATGATGGGGTTTTGAGTGCCGGCCTGGGCGCATTCGACCTCAGCTCTCATCTCGTTTGCAATCGCTGGGGTATCCGGCGCGCCGGCGCACAAAACGATCTGCGTCCCTTCTGCGATATGCGGCAACGCGCGGACCAGATGAATGATCCCCTTTTGGCGGGTGATGCGGCCCACAAAAAGCACATAGGGCTGGAGCGGGTCGATTCCGAAGGAGAGGAGCACATCCGGCTGGGAAACCTTGCGGTATTGCGCGGCGTCAATGCCGTTGTAGATCACTCGAACTTTATCCGGCGCGACGTCGTAGAGCGTCAGGATATCGGCTTTCATGCCCTGGGACACCGCGATGATGCCGTCGGCATTCTCCACCGCGGTCTTCTCCAGCCAGCTGCTGACATGGTAGCCTGTCCCGATCTGCTCCCGCTTCCACGGCCGCATCGGCTCCAGGGAGTGGACCGTGATGAGCATGGGGATATCCAAGAACTGTTTGAGCAGGCACCCGGCCAGGTAGGTGTACCAGGTATGGCAGTGCACGATGTCAGCGTCCTCGGCCTGGCCCGCCATGGCGACATTGCGCCCCAGAACGTCTATAACCGGTCGATGGGCGCCCTCACGGCCGATCCATTCCGCCATCGCACGGATCCCTGTGACGGCCAGATTGCTGCTGGCCACCCGCTGGTCGCCGAAGCACAGCACCTGCAGCCGGTGCTCGGAGCCGCTCAATCGAACAAGTTCGCGGCAGAGATGGTCCACGTGGACGCCCGCCCCGCCGTAGATCCGGGGAGGGTACTCGTTGGATAGCATCAGCACTCTCATGGGGGTCCTCAAGGCCGAAGGATTAGGGCAATGTCTTTTCTTGCTAATGCTTTTCCGGAGATTTGTAAACCCGCATGGCAAGGCGGCTCAAGACATGCACCCGGCAATCGCCATTGCCTTTCCACTTGACAATTCGGTTCGGCCGGCTTAGGATAAAGTTAACGTTCGTTTACTTTATTGCACTATACCCGCTTGGTTGCATCCATCCACCCAAGGGCCTCTCAAGAGCCGGCTCTTGGTGTTCCGTCTTATCGTTCAGCGGCAGCTCCATTGGGAACCGAGGCCGGAAAAAGGAAGCGGAGGGGATGAAGTTCATCCAGTCTATGGGGTGGGGCTGATGAAAGCGACCCTGTTTCTAAAAAAATTGAGGGGCAGGTTCGCTGCGGCGGAAGTGGCTGCCATCCTCGATGGCACCCGGATTTCCTCCCGGGTGCGCATTGACACGGAGCCGACAAGGCGGGCGCGCATTCGCGCGCTCTTGGGTGCTCTCGCGAAAACCCCTCGCAAAGCCTTTCTTCTGATTGCCTTTTACCGTCGAACCCGTAGCAAGGGGGCTGGGACCGGGAGAGCGTTGATCTGGCAGGGAGGGGTGCTTGCCCTGTTGATCTTTTCTCTCCTCGCCGTGCTCCCAGTGAGGGCCGAGGCGCGACACCCCCTTCGAATGATCGGCCCGGAAGATGTCGGAGGGGCGTGGGCGGAAGTCATCCGCCGGTTTCATGCGGCGCATCCGGACATCCGGATCGACTACGTCTCGGGCCCCTGGTCCACCGATGAACGCCAGAACATGTATATTCGATCCTTTCTGGCGGGGGACGCCTACGAACTCGTCTACATGGATGTGGTCTGGACGGCCAAATTCGCCTCCCGAGGCTGGCTCCTGCCTTTGGACGAGTGGGTTGCCGACGAAGTGCGCAGCGCGTTGTTTCCCCGGGATGTCGAGGCCGGTTTCTACCAGGGCCGCTTCTACCGAGTCCCCGTCCGAACCGACGTGGGCATGCTTTATTACCGCAAAGATCTTATGCCTCAGCCTCCGCGGACATGGGAGGAATTGGAGGCCGCCTGCGATCAATCCGCTAATCCGCCGGAGCGCTACTGCATCGTTTTTCAGGGAATGCAGTACGAGGGCCTCGTCTGCAACTACCTTGAATATCTATGGGGGGCGGGGGGATCCCCCCTCGGTCCGGAGCAGAATGTGCTGCTCGACCGGGATGAAAACATTGCCGCTCTGGCGTTCATGAAGCAGGTGCTTGACCGCGGCTGGGCGCCCCGGAGTGTGATCACCTTTCAGGAGCAGCAGGCCCTCGAGTTTTTCGAGCAGGGAAAAGCCCTGATGATGCGGAACTGGCCCTATGCCTGGACCGTCCTCCAGCGCTCGCCGTTGGAGGGGAAGGTGGGGATTGTCCCCTTCATCCATCAAACCGGCCGAGAGCCGGCCGGCACGCTGGGCGGTTGGGGGCTGGGAATCGCCCGAACCGCACAATACCCGGAGGCGGCCAAGAAATTCATCGAATTTGCAGTCTCACCGGAGGCCCAGAAAATTCTGCACTTCCGCAGAGGAGCGGTCCCCGCCCGCAAATCACTTTTTCAGGACGAAGAAATTTTGAAGGCGAGCCCGCATTACAAGGATCTCTATGAAGTGCTGTTGACATCCCGGACGAGGCCCATTCACCCCGAGTATCCGCGCATCAGCGCTATTCTGCAGAAGCACGTCAGCGCCGTCCTGGTGGGAATCGAAAGCCCTCAGGAAGCGGCGCTCCAAATGAACCAAGCCATCGAAGGCGTTCTCAAGGGGAAAAGTTATAGCTGGCCCCGGCGGCTTTTCTCAGACCCCGACCTCAAAAAGACCTTGAAGAACACCCTCGTCTTTACCGGTTTATCCGTCCCGTTCGAATTCCTCTTGGGCCTCTTTTTCGCCCTGTGGGTCAACCTTCCTTTCCGGGGACGGTCGTTGATGCGCCTCTCCGTGCTGGTTCCGTGGGCGCTTCCGACGGCCGTGATGGCCATGGTCTGGCAGTGGATGTTCAACAACCCCTTCGGAGTGATCAACGATCTGCTGGTGCGAGTCGGGGTTTTACAAAACCCCCTGGATTGGCTTTCTACCCCGGAAGGAGCCATGTTCGCCGCCGTCTTCGCCGATGTTTGGAAGACCACCCCCTTTGTCGCCATCATTCTGCTCTCCGGACTTCAGAGCATACCGCAGGAACTCAGGGAGAGTCTGTCCATCGATGGAGGAGGGAATGTCGTCATATTCTACCATCTGGTGCTGCCCCTGCTGATGCCGTTCATTCGGGTCGCTCTTATCTTCCGGGTCATCCATGCCGCCGGGATTTTCGATCTGATATGGGTCCTGACCAAGGGGGGACCCGCGGACACCACACGGACATTGAGCCTTTACATCTACGATCTGGCCTTCCGCTACGATGAGGTCGGGTATGCCCTTTTTCTTACCAGCCTGTTTCTCATCAGTCTGATTCTCATCAGTCTCCTGATAATTCGTTCTGCGGCCCTGCGCTACGAGCGCGTTTGAAAATGAAAAAGACCCTCTTTTACTGCGTGATCGCTTCTATTTTCCTGTATTGTCTCTTTCCCTTTTTCTGGGCGATTCAGACGGCCTTGAAGCCGGCCGGAGAGGTCTTCCGTCTTCCGGTGAGCTATTTTCCGGAAACGATCTCTTTGGAGAATGTCAAAGACGTGTTCGCCAAGCGGCCTTTCGGTCGCTATGTTCTAAACAGCCTCATCACAGCCGGAGGTGCGACGATCCTGACGATCGCAGGAGCGTCAGTCCTCGCCTTCCGCCTAAGAGCCTTGGGTCTTCGCAGGGCGATGCGGATCCAGCGGTGGTTTCTCGTGGGGGCCATCCTCCCCCCGGCCCTTTTGGTCATTCCGGTTTTCATGGTGATGAAACAACTATCGCTGGTGAACAATTACCTTGCCCTCATTCTTGCCTATACAGCGCTTAATCTGCCCTTTGCCGTGTGGATGCTTCACGCGGCATTCAGGCAGTTGCCGCGCGAGCTGGATGAGGCGGCTCTCATGGATGGTTTCTCTCCGTCTGCCATCCTTTGTCGAATCATCCTGCCCCTGAGCCGCCCGTCTCTGGCCGTGACCGCCGTGCTGGTCTTTATCTTCTGCTGGAATGAGTTTATTTTGGCCTTGTCCTTGATGCCGTCCCAGTCCAAATACACCGTCCCGGTGGGCATCGCCCTGCTCAGCGGCGCGTCCGTCTATGAAATCCCCTGGGGCGAAATCAACGCAGCCGTCGCATTAACGACCGTCCCCGTCATCCTTGTCATCGCCGCCCTTCAACGCTGGATTATCGAAGGGCTGACCGCGGGGGCCGTCAAAGGATAGGATGATGGCAGACGTCGAACTGAGAGGGATCCGGAAGTCTTATCTCGAGGGAGCGGTTGCCGCGCTCAGAGACATTCATCTCAAGATTCCCGACGGGGTTTTCTCCTCCATCCTCGGCCCCTCCGGATGCGGCAAGACGACCCTGCTCAGGATCGTAGCCGGCTTGGAGCGCCCGGATGCCGGGGAGATCCTCATCGGGGGACGGCCGGCAAACCATATTCCCCCCCCGGAACGCAACGTGGCGATGGTTTTTCAGAATTATGCCCTCTATCCTCACAAGCGGGTCTACGAGAACATTGCCATCGGCCTTCGGTTGAGGCGGACCCCGCAAGAACGGATCCGTGAAAAAGTGGAAGGGGTTTCGAATATGTTGAACATCGAAACCCTCATGGATCGCTATCCGAAGCAACTCTCTGGCGGACAGCAACAGCGGGTGGCGCTGGCCAGGGCCCTGGTAAGGGAGCCGGGCGTCTTTCTGCTGGACGAACCGCTCAGCAATCTGGATGCTCAGGTCCGGGACGCGACGCGTTCCGAACTCAAGAAACTTTTCCGCGGGATCCGCGCCACGGTCCTCTATGTGACGCACGACCAAACCGAAGCGATGATGATGTCGGATTATCTGGTCGTCATGGACGGCGGCGCCATCCGGCAGGCCGGAGAGCCGACGCACATCTACGCGGACCCCACCCACCGCTTCGTGGCCGAATTCATCGGCGCGCACCGGATCAACGCCGTACCGGGCCGGCTGGAGAACGGACGCTTCCGATCGGCGGATGGCGCGATCGTTTTCGATACGAGAGTTTCAAAAACAAGCAACGTCTTGATGGAAATCCGCCCGGAGAATCTCGTCCACGAAAGCCAGGAGCAAATCATGCTTCAGGGAGAGGCCGTGCTGGTTGAACCGATGGGGCCTTCGAATCTCGTTTCCGTGAAGGTCCGGGAAAACGAGTTGAAAATGCTGCTGGCGTCTCGGCCGATCCTGGGAGCCCCCCTGAGATTCTCCTTCTCATCCCGCCATGCGTTTTTCTTTGACGCCCAAAGCGGCCGGCGTCTTTACCCGGACCTGGAAGCCTAATCATCCGATGGCCGGCATCCGCCGAGGAGCGCACCGGATCGAAGGCTTACGAGGCCGTCAACCGTGCGCACAACTGGCTGATGAGGCGGCAGGCCGCCTCGCGGCCTGAGGCGAAGCGCGGGTCTTTGAAGCCGGGATTCCAGGTGAGAGAGGACAGGTCGTCGGAAACCACGAGCAGAGCGGCAACCTCGGCCGCACGGAAGACGCCGAGTGTGAACAGCGCCGAGCATTCCATTTCAACCGCCAGCGCCCCTTGGCGCCGATAGGCCAGCACCTTCTCGCGGGTCTCGCGAAAGGGCGCATCGGTCGTCCACACCGTTCCCGATTGAACGCCGATGCCCTGGGCGGCGCCGGCTTCGGCCAACCGTTGAGCCAGCGCTGGGGAGGCAGCGGATTCGGAAGCATCCGCCGCGTAATGACGAGAGGTGCCTTCCTCGATGAAGGCCGATGTGGGCAGCACCAGATCGCCGATGGCGACCGCCTCGGACAGGGCGCCGCACCAGCCGAGAAAGACCAGCGTGCGCGCCCCCCAGGCGATGAGGGTTTCCGCGATCATGACGGCGCAGGGCGCGCCCACCAGCGGCCCGGCAAGACAGGTGTCTGGAAAGGATCCGGATGCGGTGTAAAGGCGGCTGATGTGCAGGCGCCGGCCCTCGTCGCTGCCGAACCCGAGGCCGTCGCGCAGCCGCCTCAGGTCCGGCTCGGTGGCCGCCAACACCGCCACCGGCCCCAGTCTCGGCGAGCTCTTCCCGCGCCGCGGCTGGATAATGGCGTCCGGCATAAACTTTTCCGTTGAGCCGTGGCAGCCTGCACCGGTTTTGATCAAGCCGCCTCCGTCATTTCAACCAAAAAGATTAACGGCGCGCGCAGCGCGAGGGCCGTTTATTCGGGCCTGTTCAGGCGAGTCAGCTCGTCCCGGAACTCGTCCATCATGTCGTACATCCAGAGGAAATCCTCCATGGACAGCCGCCCGGCCTTCACCGGCGCGCCCTCGGTGCCGTCCTTCTTCATCAGGATGCGCGGGCCGATCTGCAGTTTGGCCCCGCCGTCGCCGTACTGGTTGATGGACACCACCAAGCCGGTCTCGCTGCACTTCCACTTCTTCAACACTTTGTCCTTTTCAGGATCGTAGGGCATCACATTCTCCTTTGAATTTCCCTTCCAACCTCCGCCCTCCGTTTACGCCGAGAGCTTCGAGAAATCGGCAAACGTGTCGAACAATCCGGCCACCAGCGCCAGCAGGGACAGCCGGTTCTGGCGGACCTGCACGTCTTCCGCCATGACCATCACATCGTCGAAAAACGCATCCACCGGCGGCCGCAGGGTCGCCACCCGCGCGAGAGCCTCGGCATAGCGTCCGCGGTTCATGTCGTCCTGCACCTGGCCGTGCACCGAACGGACCGCGGCCAGCAACCCGGACTCCGACGGATGGGTCAGCAAGTGCTCCTCGATCTTCCCCGCCGAGAATCCCTCCGCCCGCCGGATGATGTTGACCACCCGCTTGAAGGAAACCGCGATCGGTTCAAAGTCAGGCTTGTCCTTGAGCTGCTGCAACGCCTGCGCGCGCTGCCACAATGCCGGCACGCTGTCCATCGCAACCCCCAGAACGGCGGCGACGGTATCCTTGGCAAACCCTTCCTCCACCAAAATGGAGGCCAGCCGCCCCTCGATAAACGCCATGACCTTGCCGGCCGTATCGCCTGGCGCCGCGCCCGAGCCGTCGAAAAGCCCCAGACTTCGGTTCACCAGGGCCGCCAGCTCGAAGCGGAAGTCGCGCTGGCGCATGATCTGAACCACGCCGATGCCTTGACGACGCAGCGCATAGGGGTCCGCCGCGCCCGTGGGGATCAGCCCGGCCTGGAAGCAGCCGCAGATCGTGTCCAGCTTGTCGGCGATGGCCAGCACGGCGCCCGCCGGGGTTTCGGGCAGCGCGCCGCCGGAGGCCGTCGGCCGGTAGTGCTCTTCGATGGCAGCCGCCACCGGCGCGGGCTCCCCTTGGACGCGGGCATACACTCGGCCCATGACCCCCTGCAGCTTGGGGAACTCCCCCACCATCTGACTCACCAGGTCGGCCTTGCACAGCCAGGCCGCGCGCTCCACCTGACGGCAGAAGTCCTCTTCCCCGCCGATCTGCTCCGCTACGTAACGCGCCAACGCCTGCACCCGGCGCACCTTGTCATAGACCGACCCCAACCGCGCCTGGAATAGCACGTTCTTCAATTTCTCCACCTGGCGGTCCAAGGGCACGGCTTTGTCGCTGCGATAGAAAAATTTGGCATCCTCCAGGCGCGCCCGCAGCACGCGTTCATGCCCCCGCACCACGACGGCCATGTCCTTTACAGGCGTGTTGTTCACGGCGATGAAGCGCGGCAGCAGTCCGCCCGCCGCCGCGGTCACCGCAAAATATTTCTGGTGCTCGCGCATGGCGGTGATGAGTACTTCCGGCGGCAGTTCCAGAAACTCATCGGGAAAGCGTCCGATCGCCACCGCCGGGTATTCGACCAGATAGGTGTTGATGTCGAGCAAGTCGTCATCGGGCAATACGCGCCCGCCAGCAGACGCTGCAGCCCGGGCGGCCTCGTCGGCGATCAATTTCCGGCGCTCCGCCGCATCCACGACCACGAACGCCGGCCGCAGGGACGGCATGTAGGCCGACGGCTCGTCGATGCGGAGCTTTTTCGGATGCATGAACCGGTGGCCCCGGCTGGTACGCCCGCTGCGAATGTTGCCCACCTCGAAGCGAACGACGCTCGATCCGAAGAGGGTCAGGATCCAGACGATGGGCCGCGCGAAAGAAATCGAGAGGCCCGCCCAGCGCATGCTCTTCGGAAACGGGGTCGCCAGAATCGCCGCCGGGAGGATGGTCTTCAAAACGGCCGGAGTCGGACTGCCGGCCGCGGTGACGACGGCGTGAAGGTATTCGCCTTTGGGGGTCGCAACGACGGTCAGCTTGCCGACCGGCACACCGACCTTTTCGGCGAATTTGACCGCGGCGATCGTCGGGCGGCCTTCCGCGTCATAGGCTGCCTGCCGCGGCGGCCCGAGGACCTCGCTCCGCTGGGGCTTCTGCCGAAGCGCCACCTCGTCCACCATCACCGCCAGCCGCCGGGGCGTGCCGAATGTTCGCACAGCGCCGTGCGCAATGCGCGCCTCATCCAGTTTTTGAGCCAATGTGGACGCCAGGGCGGTCAGGGCCGGCTCGATATAGCCGGCAGGGATTTCTTCGGTTCCGATTTCAAGCAAGAGCGTTTTCATGCATTATCCTCGCAAAAACCGTTGACCCGTTTTCCCGTTGGCCCATGCTCCCGACTCAAAAAGACGCAACGGGCAAACCGGACCACGGGCGAACGGGCTAACGATCTCTCTTTTTCAAAAGCGGAAACCCGATGGCTTCGCGCTGCGATAGATAGGCTTCGGCGCAGGCCCGCGCCAGATTCCGGATACGGGCGATGAAGCCGGTCCGTTCGGTCACGCTGATGGCCCCGCGGGCGTCCAGCAGATTGAACGTATGGGAGCACTTCAAACAGAACTCATAGGCCGGCAGCACCAAACCTTTCTGGACGACGCGGGTGGATTCGGCTTCGTATTTTCCGAAAAGGTCGAGCAACATCGGCACATCGGCCTCTTCGAAATTGTAGGTGGACTGCTCGACCTCCTGGCGGTGGGCCACGTCGCCGTAACTCAGGTCCTGAGTCCATTTCAAATCGTAGACGTTGTCGATCTGCTGGAGGTACATGGCAATGCGCTCCAAGCCGTAGGTGATCTCTACGGAAACCGGCGCCAGCTCGATGCTGCCCGCCATCTGAAAATAGGTGAATTGCGTGATCTCCATGCCGTCGAGCCAGACCTCCCAACCGAGCCCGGATGCCCCCAGCGTCGGGGATTCCCAGTCGTCCTCCACAAAACGGATGTCATGCTCGAGGGCGTTGACCCCCAGAGCGGCGAGGCTTTGAAGATACTGCTGCTGCACGTCGAACGGCGAAGGCTTCAACAGCACCTGAAACTGATAGTAGTGTTGGAGCCGATTGGGGTTTTCCCCGTAACGGCCGTCGGTGGGGCGGCGGGACGGCTGGACATAAGCGGTGTTCCACGGTTCCGGTCCCAGCGCCCGGAGCAGAGTGGCGTGGTGGAAGGTTCCGGCGCCCACCTCCTGGTCATAGGGCTGCACGACCAGGCATCCTTTCCGCGCCCAAAAGGACTGCAGAGACAAGATGACGTCCTGGAAATACATGCACAACTCCTTAGCGTATCAATTAAATTCAAGGGTTACGTGAATAGAGCATTTTGGTTTAAATGCCAAGAAAAAAATCAGCCCATCGCCCGCGGGATGGGGTGAAGCATCCTGTGGAAACCCGCCTCCATCCGGCGTCAATGGGCTGCTTGCCGCAGGCTATGAGTTGATTTTCAAACCGTGCTCGGCCACGCGCAGCTCCAGCAGGTGCGCTTGCCGGCGCGCGCTCAAGATGTCCTGCCAGGCCGGCCGGAGCCGGGACAACGCGTCGGCCTCCCCGATGGCCCAGAGGCATCCGCCGCCGCCGGCTCCGGTGAAGCGCGCCCCGCAGCCGCAGCGCCGGGCCGCCGCCACCAGTTTCCGGCCGATGCCGTCAAGCACGGCCGGGGTCATCCGACGCCGGAGGTCCACCTCCCGGTTCATGGCGTCAGCCGCCGCGGCAAAGTCCCGGCGCCGCAGCGCTTCCGCAAACGACCGCGTGCAGGCGATGATGCCGGCCCATTCCTGCCGGCGGCGTCCGGACACGAACTGCCGCACCCAGCGGCCGTTGATGTCGGCGGAGGCGTGCGGAACGCCCGCGTAGGCCGCCAGCAGGTGGCGTTCCAGGCGGCGCATCCGGCGACGGGGCACCAAGGCCTCGCGCCGGAACACCCCGGCCTGCGGAGGAGCCAGCCAATGCCAGGCGTTGACTCCCCCGAAGACCGCCGCCAGCTGATCCTGAAAGCCGCACGGAACGCCGGCGATGCTTTCCTCGATGGCATGGGCCGTCAGCGCAACGGATCGCCCGTTGAGCGCCGGCATGCCGCCGAGGCGCTGGCGAGCCTGCGTGAAAGCTCCCACCAGGGCGACGGCAGCGACCGAAGAGCCGCCGAGCGCGCTGCGCGGCGGTGACGCCGAATTAATCGAAATATGCACGCCATCGGCCTGAAAAAAAGCGGCCACGGCAAACATCAGGCCCAACGGGTGGCGGAACGGCGCTTGGTCGGCGGGGAACTCCGCATCTTGAAAACCGCGCGAGCTGACCTTCACCCGACCGCGCCGGTACGGTGCGATGCACACGCGGGTGCGCAGATCCAGGGCGATGTTAACCGTGCAGGGCTCCAGGTGCTGCAACACGCCGGAAAACGTCCGGATATCGAGCGTCCCGCCCATGTCGATCCGGCACGGCGCTGCGACCGTCACCGGACCGGATTCCAGCAGCTTCGTCCAGCTCCGGGTCGTTCGGCTTTTTCTTTGGATCACGGCCGGTTTCCTCTGAGTTGACGCAGAACGTTGAGGCTCCGGGGCTGCCGCCCCAGGTGATAGGGCACGAAACATTCAAGAAACCCCAGGGCCTCGCTGACCGCCGCCGGGGTGAAGCGGATGCGCGCCGCCCGGGCCAAATCCCCGTCGGCGATCCACTGCAGCTGTTTGATCGTGCCCTTGGACAGGTGCGGCCCGTCCGTCGAGCACGGCAGACAGCCGAGGCAGGCGATCCCGCCCTTGGCGAGGTCCACCGCAAGAACGTTCGGCCGCAGAGCATCGACCGCTTTGCGGCAGGTCCCGCAAAGCTCCAGGTTCGGACGGTGGCCGGAAAGCCTGAGAAGCCGCATTTGAAATAAAATGCTGAGCACCGCCTCGGATGTGACGCCTCGATCCAGTTCGGTCAGTGCGTGGCGCAGGAGGTGGTAAAGCTCCGCCTGGACCACCTGGTCTTCCATCCAGACATCGATGAGCTCGGCCCAATAGCTGGCGTAGGCGATCCGCGTGGGAAGCCCGCGAATCTGGTCGAAAGGGTGCTTCAGTGCGGCCTCCTGCAGCACCGGCAGACCGGATCGGCGGCCGACCGCAGCGGTGATATCCACCTCCGAGAACAGCTCCAACACTCCGGCAAAACGGCGGATGCTCTTTTTGGCCGCCTTGGCGATCAGGGAGACCTTGCCTTGCGACAGAGTAAAAAACGTCACAATCAGATCGTAATCACCGTAATCGCGACGACGGATTAAAATCGCGGAGGTAGCGGATGGGAGCATGGGATAGCTGCAACACCCTGCGCCGACGCGTCAGGGAAGGTGGATGTTCACCACTTCACCCCGTTTGCCGGGAATCGTCACCGCTTGGTCGTTCAGGCTGAGCTTGACGCCGCCGACGTTTCCGATAAGGAGATTAAAGCCGGTTTGAGCCTCCAGCCGTAGCTGCTCGCCTGCCTTCAGCTTGTGCTCGGAGGCGGCTCCTTGATCGATCACTACTTTCACCCAGCTGTTTTCATGGGCCACAATCGTCAGCAGATGCTTTGAGGCAGTTGGGATTGATCGTTTTTTGGGCGCATCCGCAGGCGGCTGGGCGGCCATGCGCCCAACCGGCGGTTCGGAGAGCTCATCCGCGGGTGGGGAGGGGATGGCCACGGTCGTCGCGGCCGGAACCTCCTGCCACTGCCGGTAAACCAAAAGACAGGCGGCGATCAACACGGCCAGCATCGCCAGTGCGGCAACCAGCTTGCGGGAGACGTTTTTGCGTCCGGGGATCTCTGGCTGGTCCCCTTTCAGCGCCGGCTGGCTCAACCGGCGCTGGACATGATAGCGCCGCACAGCTTCGTTGCCGTCGGCGCCGACCGCTTGGGCATAGGCCCTCAGAAATCCAACGGTGAATACGTCCGGCGGCAGGCAAGCGAAGTCTTCGTGCTCAAGGGCTCGCAGGATCGTGACCCGGATCCGGGTTTCCTCGGCCACCTGTTCCAGGCTCATCTGCTTCTGAACCCGGATCGCTTGAAGATACTGCCCGAAGGAAGCCCCCGGCCCTATCGCCTGTGCAGTAGGGTCCTCCCCCGAGGTCGATTCGAGGTTCACGCCCATGGGGGCCTGAATCCGCTGCGAAGTGGATGATGTCGGACTCGCATGTCTCATCGCGCTTCCATGATCTTGATATGTGAGCGCTTGCGCAGATCCGACAGCCAAGAGACGAAGCGACCATCCACCCGTTCACGAAAGAGGATGTCCTGGATTTCCGACTCCACCTGAGCCATTGGCCTGGATGCGGTATCCTTAATTTCTTGAACAAAAACTATTTGATAGCCGAAGTCCGTTTCCACGATGGGCGAAAATTGACCGGCCTTCAGATCCCGCACCGCTTCCCGCAGCCGAGGCGTCAGCTCATCGATTCGAAACAAGCCGAGATCGGATCCCTGGACGGCCGAGGGTCTCTCGGCCGTGAACCGGACGATCTCCTGGAAAGACCTTCCCCGCTTCAGCTCGGCCAGTGCCTCCTCAAGCAGGTTTTGAGCGGCCGCACGGTTCGCCGGGGATGCCTGGGCGGGCAGCCTGACAAATAGATTCCAGAGGTGATACTGGGTTCCCCCGCCGTATTTAGCCTTGTTCTTTTCATAATACGCCTTGATCTCCGCCTCGGTGATGACGACCTTCGAGCGCACCTCGCGATTGACCAGCTTGGTGCGCTGCAACTGGAGCTTCACCTCGTTCCGATAATCTTCCAGGGTCATGCCCTGCTCCGCCAATATGCCCCGGAGCTGTTCGTCGGTGGTCGAGCGGCGCTGCTTGACCTGGCGGATGTAGTTTTCGATCTCCTCCTCGGTAATGGTGATTTTGTGGCGCTTGACTTCTTGTTCCGTGAGCTTGGTATCGATTAGATTGTTGAGCATATCAGCGCGCAGTTGAGCCAGGGCTTGCACCTCCCGTTCCGGCGGCAGACGTTGAGCCTTTATGTTCTGGACCAGCGGGCGCAGCAGGGTTTCGATGTCGTATAGCGTAATGACGTCTTCGTTCACGACCGCCACGATGCGGTCCACCACCGCCGCCTCGGCTGCCAGTGCCTGCACCGGGACAGTCCAGCCGGCGAAGAAAGGCAGGATGGCGGATAATAGTATTTTTCTTAATTTCATGTTCTTATTCCATAGCATGGTTCTTCCGGCGTTTCCATTCGAGGCGGCACAGCGGTGCACCAACCCTCACTTCCCGAGCTCGCCGGCCTCGGTTTGAGACGATGGGGCCTGCGGCTCAGCGGCCGTGATGCGTGCCCACAACGATGCATTGACTTCAACCGGGTAGCTGCTTCTCAAACCTTCAATCCAAGCGTTGAAGGCTTCTTCCGTTTTGGCCCGTCGGAGGTCGGCAACGAGGGTTTCCTTTAATCGTTCAAACTTTTGCTCGGATTCCGCCCCGGCTGCTTTTCCTCCGTAATTCTGTTGGTAATAGGCCGTGATGTCCTCGGCCGTAATGCTCACGTGAGGCCGCAGTTCGATGTCCACCAGTTTTTCCATCAGCAGACGGCTGCGCAAGCGCTGTTTCCATGTCTCGAAGGGGAGTGCCGATTCGACGAGCGTTTGCTCGAAGACCCCCGGCGGATAATCGGCCTTGACAGCGGCCACGGCCGCTTCGAGCTCAGCCGGAGAGACAGCGATTCCAGTCTCCCGGGCGCGTTGAAGCAGGATCAAGTCGATGATCATCTCGTCAAGCAGTTTAAGGCGCGCTTGCTGCATCTCCGGTGAATCGGAATCGACGCTTGCGGGATGAGCCGTCTTCACCAGTTCAAACGCCTGCAAAAACTCTTGGCGGCTGACCTCCAGCTTCCCCAGCCGGATCAGATAGTCCTCCTGCCGTTCCGGGTCGGATAAGCCGCAGCCCAAAATAACCAGCAGCGCTAGAATAGTGCTGATTCTCCGGCCGTAGCGGATGCTTTCGTTGCCTGTCACCGATCGGCTGACCCCGTTTTGCCGGAACCGTAATCGTCACCCGGCATATCAGATAAGATTTTAATTTTCTTGACTATTAGCACTTTGGCCGATGGCTTGCAAGATGTTTTTAGCCTGCGCCAATTGGCCGACCGTTCCCTGGGCGGCCAGCCGGGTCTTGAGCACTCCGTCCGGGGAAAATTCAAAATGCTGGGGATCGCGATGGATCAATGCCGCCACGACGGATGCGTCTTGCACGTGAGCGGCGGAGAACGACAGGACAAGCATCCGGTCCCTGAGATCCAGCCGCGATACCCCCGCCTGGCGAGCCAGGACTTTGAGCATGATTTTGAAGAGCAGATGGGTGGCTTCCTCGGGCAGCGGCCCGAAACGATCGGTCAGCTCCGTACGGATGTCGGCAATCTCCTGCAATTCGGACATCCGCGCCAAGCGTCGATAAAGAAACATGCGCTGGTCAATATCCGGAACGTAGGCTTCGGAGAAATAAGCCGACAGCTGGATGTTGATCTCGGGGTCCAGGGGTTGGAGGATCGGCTCGCCTTTCATGTCGGCGACGGCCTCCTCCATCAGCTGCAGGAACATGTCGTAGCCGACTGCGGCAATATGGCCCGATTGGGAAGCCCCAAGGATGGCGCCGCCGCCACGGATCTCCAGGTCATTCATCGCAATCTGGAAACCCGACCCCAGGTCGCTGTGTTCCATCAGCACTTTCAGTCGCTTACGGGCGTCCCCCGTCAGCAGGCTCTCGTCGGGAATCAGCAGGTAGGCATAGGCCTGCTCATCGGATCGCCCCACGCGGCCTCGCAGCTGGTACATCTGTGCCAGGCCGAAGCAATCCGCCCGGTTGACGATAATGGTGTTGGCGGTGGCGATGTCCAGGCCGGATTCAATGATGGTGGTGCAGACCAGAAGGTCGATGTCCCGGTTCACAAAGCGGTACATGACACGCTCCAGGTCCTCCTCGGCCATTTGGCCGTGCGCGACGTCGAGTCGCACTTCCGGGACGAGCTCCTGCAGCTTGCGCGCCATTCGGTGGATGCCGTCGACATGGTTGTGGACGAAGAAAATCTGCCCCTTGCGCCGCAGCTCGCGCCGAATGGCTTCTTTGATGACGTCGTCGTCGAATTCGGAAATGTAAGTCAGGATCGCCTTGCGGTACTCGGGCGGTGTTTGGATCAGACTGATGTCCCGGATTCCCGTCAGCGACATGTGCAGCGTCCGGGGGATCGGGGTGGCGGTCAACGCGAGCACATCGACCGCAGCGCGCATCCGCTTGAGCTTTTCCTTGTGCCGCACCCCGAAGCGCTGTTCTTCGTCCAGTACGAGCAGCCCCAGATCTTTGAAGGCGATATCCTTCTGAATCAGGCGATGGGTCCCGACCACGATGTCCACGGATCCGGATTTCATCCCTGCAACGATGGCCTGCTGTTCCTGACGGGAGCGGAACCGGCTCAGACAGGCGACATTCACCGGATAGCGCTGGAAGCGGCTGCGGAAGGTTGCAAAATGCTGTTCGGCCAGAATCGTGGTGGGTACCAATACCGCAACTTGTTTGCCGTTGTTCACGGCCACGAATGCGGCTCTGAGCGCCACCTCGGTCTTCCCGTAGCCCACATCCCCGCACACGAGCCGGTCCATGGGAGCGATCTGCTGCATGTCGTCGATCACCTGGTCAATGACCTTGAGCTGGTCCGCGGTTTCCTCGTAGGGGAAGCCCGTTTCGAAGTCTCGCAGGTAGCCGTCCACCGGTTCGAACCCGAATCCCCGCGCCACCTTGCGCTGCGCATAGAGCCGCAGCAGTTCGCCCGCAATCTTTTCAGCGGAACGCTTCACGCGCGCCTTGACCCGCTCCCAGGACCGACCGCCCATCTTGTCCAGCGCCGGCTGCTGGCCGTCGACCCCCATGTATTTTTGGATCACCGCCATCCGGTCCACCGGCAGATAAAGCTTGTCCCCGCCCTGGTAGACCAGGACCAGAAAATCGCTGCGTGCCCCTTCCACCGAGAGTTTTTGAAGGCCTTCGTACTGGCCGATGCCGTGGTCGGCATGTACGATCAGATCCCCCTGCTTCAGCTCCTGAAGGTCGAAGAGCCGAGCACGCCCGCGAGTTGGGCTGCCGCCGGGCTTGGCGCGTCGGATTTGGCGAACCCCGAAAATCTCCTCCGTCGCCACCACCGCTAATCGCTCGGCCGGCCAGACGAATCCGGTGGAAACCCGCCCGATGCAGATCGTCGGCAATGCCGATTCCGTCTCATCCCATGCAAACCCTTCCGCATGCGCGAAACGCACGCCGTAAGGCTGGAGCAGGGACTCCAGGCGCTCGGCCAGCGAGCGGCTCGGACACACCACCCGGATACGATTTCCCGCGTATCGCTGCTCGCGGATCCAGTCCGCCAACGGCATGAGCAACTGATCCTTGTCGCGCGGCTGGCGCAAGGCCGCAGACAGCTCCCGGTTGTTGCGGATGCCGACCGGAGCCACCTGCGGCGGTCCGCTCGGTCCGCCATCGGCACCGCCCCCGACCACTTCGATCATTTTAAGCGACAGCGGCGGTCGCGGGCCAAGGCCGCGCCGGGCGTCCCCCCAGGAAAGGTAGAGACTTTCAGGGGACACGCACAGCCGATGATTTTCACGGGAAGCGAGGTAATTGCCTTGAACCTGTTCCATGAATTCCCGCGCCGCAGCCTCCAGCTGGTCGGGACCGGACAGAACCGCCAGCGTATCCGGCGGCAGGTAGTCCCCGAAGTGGTCGAGGCGGGCGTAAACCAATGGCAGCAGGCTTTCGATTCCCGGAAATCCTTCCTGGTGGCCCAGTAGAGTGGTGATCTTGCGCACCTGGCTCACCGGCACGTCATGTTCGGCGGCTTGAAGGCGGATGCGGTTGAGGACGTCCGGCAGCGCGTCGGGCACCAGGATCGCCTCGCGTGCCGGAAGCAGCACGGCCTCGGATTGGTCAGACAGCCGGCGCTGGTCCGCCGCGCCAAAAAACCGGAGCGACTCCACGCGGTCCCCGAAGAACTCGATCCGCAGCGGATCGGCATAAAGCGGTGAAAATACGTCCACGATCCCCCCGCGCACGGAGAAATCGCCGGGCTCTTCCACGATGGCCGTGCGCAGATAGCCGCCGGATATGAGTTTGGATACCAATCGTTCGCGTTCGATTTCCTCCCCTACCTGGAGCAACTCGGCATACCGGTTGAGTTCCTGCCGGGGGACCAGCCGCTGGAGCAATGCCGCAACGGTTGTCACGACGACGCAAGGCTCGCTCTCGCTCATCAGCCGATAGAGCACCCGGATCCGCTCGGAGGCGGTCTGGTTGTGGTAGGATAGAAACTTGAACGGCAGCAAATGGTACGACGGAAAAAACATCACCGGCAAGCTCTGGCGATGGCCGAAAAAACGCAGGTCTTCCGCCAGCCGCTGGCCGTCCTCTGCGGAGGCTGTCACCACCAGCATCGGCGTCCGTTGCCGGGATTGAATGGCGGCCAGCAGATAAGCCCGCTCGCTTCCGGAGACGCCGCAGACCTCGACCGGTTGGCGGCTGCGGACGACGGTTTCGGCGACATCCGCTGCTCTAATTATGTCTTGATTTTGTTGCATGACCGCAGTAGATAAATTGATTCAAATCGGCCGATTCCACCGGTCGATCCGGTGCGGATTCATCCAGATCGTTGCCACCGTAGCTCAATTGGTAGAGCACGCGATTCGTAATCGTGAGGTTATCGGTTCAATTCCGATCGGTGGCTCCAAACGCCTAAAGCCGGATAGCCATAGCTATCCGGCTCTGATTTTTTACCCTATTTCCGGCGGCGGGGCAACCGCCCGAAAAAACCGAATCCCTCGAACTAGTAGTAATCGCCTGAAAACTAAGCGAAATTCAGATAAGCTGCTTGACACATCCTCTAATTCCAGATAGTCTAACCTCCAAAAAGGGGGGCCAGCTTAAACCTCGAATCCATTACCAGGAGGCGCAACGCAAGACGGCCATGAAGGACATCGAAGACATTGAACTGAAAGCGGAAATGGATGAAATTATGCGCGGTGTCGAGAGCATCATGAGAAAGGTGGAAGCGGCGTTGCCGGCCCCATCGGAGTCTTCCGATCCGGTCGATGAATTGAGTCGGCTCGGCTGAATCGAGACCGATCGAGTTCTGGCTCGAACCGGCGGCGGGAGCAGCCTAAATTCATTCCGTAAACTTGCATTTTGCAGGAGGTGCTATGGCGGTGACGAAGGATGATATCGTCGCGCGAATCCATGAGGTCGGATTTACCAAAAAACAAGCCGTTGACCTTGTGGAAACCCTCATCGAGATCATCAAGGGCAACCTCCAGAAGGGCGAGGACGTCCTTATCTCCGGCTTCGGAAAATTCTGTATCAAGAGCAAGCACCAACGCAGAGGCAGAAACCCAGCAACGGGGGAAGACCTTATGCTGCGCGGGCGGCGGGTGATCACGTTTAAATGCTCCGGAAAGCTGCGCAACAAGATCAACGGTCTGCCCGAGTAATCCGATCTAATCCCCGAGGTGGTAGGTCTTGATTTTACTGAGCAGCGACGGGTGGCTGATCTCCAACAGCCGGGCCGCCTGGCTGCGGTTGCCTCTGGTTTTCTCGAGCGCCTGACGAATCAGCTTCCTTTCCATGACCCGCTGGGCCACTTTCAAGGAAAGCCCCTCAACGTCGCTCTCTCCCTGCTGGTCTCGGTTGTGCGCAGTCAGGGTGGGTGGCAGATGGTCCAATCCCAGCCAAGCGTCCTCAGCCAATAGCACCGCGCGTTCCATCACGTTTTCCAATTCACGGACATTGCCCGGCCAGGAGTGGCCGAGCAAGGCCCCCATCGCGGCGGGTGCAATCCCCTCGATGCGCTTTCCCATCTTGGCATTAAAGCGTTCAAGGAAATGCCGGCATAAATGCGGGATATCCTCCGGCCGTTGACGCAGCGGCGGCAGGGTGATCGTGAGTACGTTCAGCCGATAATATAGGTCTTCGCGAAACCGTCCGCGCTTCACCTCTTCCGCCAAGTCTCTTGCGGTTGCGGCCATCACTCGGACATTGACCCGCGTTTGCCTGGAATCGCCGACCGGACGGATCTCGTTTTCCTGCAAAACCCGTAGCAGCTTGACCTGCAGAGCGAGCGGGAGCTCTCCGATTTCATCCAAGAAAATGGTGCCCCCGTCCGCCTCCTGGAATAGCCCTTTCTTGTTGCGGTCGGCGCCTGTGAAAGCCCCCTTCTTGTAACCGAACAGCTCGCTTTCAAGCAAGTGCTCCGGAATGCCGCCGCAGTTGACCGGCACCAAAGGCATCGCTGCGCGCTCGCCCTCGGAGTGAATTCCGCGCGCAATCAATTCCTTGCCCGTTCCGCTTTCGCCGAGAATCAGGACGGTCGTGGAAAATCGTGCGGCTTTCTTTGCCAGTTCGAAAACCGTTGCCATGGCAGCGCTGCGCGCCACCAACCGGCCGAAGCGGTAATCCTTCTCGATTTCGCGGATGCGCGCCTTGAGCAGCCGGTTCTCCTTTTTCAGCCGTTCGCGTTCCTCCGCTTTTCTGAGCGCCAATAGCACTTCGTCGGGTTTGAATGGTTTTGAAATGTAATCATAGGCGCCGAGTTTCATGGCCTCGATCGCGGAGTCGATGCTGCCGTAGGCCGACATCATTATCACTGTGCTGCGGCCGACCAGATCGCCGGCGGCCTTCAAGAAATCCATGCCCCCCAGAACCGGCATCTTGACGTCGCACAGGATGTAGTCATAGCTGCACCGCTGCAATTGCAGCAGTCCGGCCTGGCCGTCGGAAGCGGAGTCCACTTCGTATCCGGCTTTTCTCAGCACGGCGGTCAACATGTGGCACATGTTGGCTTCATCGTCGATTACCAGAATTTTTTGCTTTTCGTCGTCGAGTTCCATCACCCGCGCGGTCCTCATGTCCTGGCCGAACCGTTCATGCCGCCGTTTTCCTTCTTCACGCTGTCCCCTCTCTCTTACGACCGGCCTGCATTCAAGGCAGAGCATCGGAACATACATCGGTCCGACCTATCGGCGATCGACAGATGGGTTTCGACTCTTCCGGCTCGGGAACCACTGGCAGCGAGACGGTCATGACCGTCCCTTCGCCGACGGAGCTCTCGGCCCGCAGGGTGCCGCCAACGCTTTCCATGATCATGAAGCTTACG
>Ga0105105_10000053_pt1 | contig 47556 bp, 49 predicted proteins | sample PPLLaktember2015_4_FD_79108 | JGI IMG/M metagenome (GOLD analysis project Ga0105105, IMG submission 79108) | Freshwater sediment microbial communities from Prairie Pothole Lake near Jamestown, North Dakota, USA - PPLs Lake P8 Core (1) Depth... | ecosystem: Environmental > Aquatic > Freshwater >...
CCGGCGCCGAGACCCGCGGCAACTCGGCGGTCGACATCGCGCTGTGGGACCTGTTCGGCAAGACCACCGGCCTGCCGGTCGCCGACGCGCTCGGCGGCCGCTCGCGCGACTCGATCCGCGTCTACAACACCTGCGCGGGCTACAAGTACATCCGCGACGCGCGCTCGCAGGCGGTGGCCAACTGGCACGTCGGCGAGACCGGCGGACCGTACGAGGACCTCGAGGGCTTCCTGTACCGGGCCGACGAGGTGGCGGTCTCGCTCCTCGAGCAGGGCATCACCGGCATGAAGATCTGGCCCTTCGACATCGCCGCCGAGCGCACCCACGGCTGGGACATCTCGCCGAAGGAGCTCGACGTCGCGCTCGAGCCGTTCAGGAAGATCCGCAAGGCGGTCGGCTCGAAGATGGACATCATGGTCGAGTTCCACTCGCTGTGGAGCCTGCCGATGGCCTGCAAGCTGGCGCGGCGCCTGGAGGAGTTCGACACCTACTGGCACGAGGACCCGTTCCGCCTCGACAACGTCGGCGACCTGAAGGAGTACGCGCGCCACAGCAAGGCCTGGGTCTGCGCGAGCGAGACGCTGTCGTACACGCACGCCTTCCGCGAGTACCTCGAGACCGGTTCGGCCGGGGTCGCGATGCTCGACCTGTCGTGGTGCGGCGGCCTGAGCGAGGCGCGCAAGATCGCCGCGCTCGCCGAGTCGCACCACGTGCCGGTGGCACCGCACGACTGCACCGGGCCGGTGGTCTACGCGGCCTCCTGCCACTTCTCGATGTTCGCGCGGAACACGCTGATCCAGGAGAGCGTGCGCGCGTTCTACACCGGCTGGTACACCGAGCTGGTGACCGCGCTGCCGACCGTGAAGGACGGGGTGGTGACGGTCGACTTCACGCAGCCGGGGCTCGGACTGGAACTGCTGCCGGGGCTGGACACCCGCGCCGACGCGGTGGTGCGGTTCAGCCGCGGCTGAGGCGCGCGTCCGGTTCCGCGTCTTCGAGCGCCGGAAAGACGAAGCCCCCGCCGGCTCGCGCCGGACGGGGGCTTCGGCCCGGCCGGCGCACGGGGCGCCGGCCGGATCGCTCGCGCGATTACTTCTTGGCGGCCGGCTTGGCGGCCGGAGCCGCCTTCGCCGCGGCGGGCGCCGCTGCGGCAGCCGGCTCCTCGGCCGCATCGCCGCCGCCCTTGACGGTGGCGACGACCAGCACCGGGTTCTCCTTGGCCTGGACCGCGGTCACGCCCTCGGGCATCGTGACGTCGGACAGGTGCAGCGGATGGCCGGCGGTCAGGTTCGCGAGGTCGACCGAGATGAACTCGGGCAGGTTGCCCGGCAGGCAGGTCACGTCGATCTCGGTCAGCACGTGGCTGACGATCGCGGCGGAGACCTTCACGGCCGGCGACGACTCCTGGTTCATGAAGTGCAGCGGCACCTTCATGTGGATCTTCTGGTCGGCGGCGACGCGCTGGAAGTCGATGTGCATGACCTGCGGCTTGTAGGCGTGCCATTGCACGTCGCGCAGCAGGACCTGCTCGGACTTGCCGTCGATCTCCATCTCGAGGATCGACGCGTGGAACGCCTCGACCCGCAGCGAGTGGTACAGCGGGTTGTGATCGATCTCGATCGTGGTCGGGGTGGCGGTGCCACCGTAGACGATCCCGGGCACCTTGCCCGTGCGGCGCAGTCGGCGGCTCGCACCCGATCCTTGCGCACTACGTGTCGTTGCGACGACTTTCATCGCGGACTCCTTCTGAAGTCCCGGGCTCCGCGACCAGAGCACCGGGCTGTTGACCCCCGCCGGAAGACGGGGGACCGGGGTCGCCCGCCTCGCGGCGGGGGACGTGATCGCCCGCCTCGCGGCGGACGGGTCGGCGGACCGGCGCTCGCGCGCCCGTCCGCCGGGATTCAGGTCATTCGTCGCTGAACAGCGACGACACCGAGTCGGCGCGGTTGATGCGCATGATGGTCTCGGCCAGCAGCGTCGCGCAGCTCAGCACGCGGATCTTGCCGCAGGACAGGCCAGCCTCGGACAGCGGGATGGTGTCCGTCACCACCAGCTCGTCGAGCGAGGACTGCGCGATGCGCTCGACCGCGTTGCCCGACAGCACGGCGTGCGTGCAGTACGCCAGCACGCGCACGGCACCGTGCTCCTTGAGCGCGTCGGCGGCCTTCGTCAGCGTGCCCGCGGTGTCGACCATGTCGTCCATGATCACGCAGGTTCGGCCGTTGACCTCGCCGATGATGTTCATCACCTCGGAGACGTTCGCCTTCGGACGGCGCTTGTCGATGATGGCCAGATCGGTGTCGAGGCGCTTGGCGAGCGCACGCGCACGCACCACGCCGCCGACGTCCGGCGACACCACGATGCACTGGGCCAGGTTCTGGGTGGCCACGTCGGCCAGCAGCACCGGCGCCGCGTAGATGTTGTCGACCGGGATGTCGAAGAAGCCCTGGATCTGGTCGGCGTGCAGGTCCATCGTCAGCACGCGGTCGACGCCGGCGACCTCGAGCATGTTGGCGACGACCTTGGCGCTGATCGCCACGCGCGAGGAGCGCACGCGGCGGTCCTGGCGGGCGTAGCCGAAGTACGGCAGCGCTGCGGTGATGCGGCCGGCGGACGCGCGCTTGAGCGCATCGACCATCACCAGCAGTTCCATCAGGTTGTCGTTGGTCGGCGCGCAGGTGGACTGCAGCACGAAGACGTCCTTGCCGCGGACGTTCTCCAGGATCTCGACCATCACCTCGCCGTCGGAGAAGCGCCCGACGGTGGCCTTGCCCAGGCCGATGCCCAGATGCCCGGCCACCGCGGCGGCGAGCTTGGGGATCGCGTTCCCGGTGAAGACCATCAGGCCTTCGGGCCGGAGCAGATCGGTGGCGCTACGCACGGGCCGGTTCATCGTCGCGGTACGGAAAGGGTGGGCTGGGGAGGAAGGATTCGAACCTTCGCATGCCGGAATCAAAATCCGGTGCCTTAACCAACTTGGCGACTCCCCAACGGATGACGCGACAGCCCGCGGCAGACGCGGACCGTCCCGACTTCACTGCGCAGCACCTCCCCCGCCAGCCGCCCGGCGAGGGCTTCGGTGGGGGTGGGACAGAACACGCACGCACCTGACCCGGACATCCGGGCCCGTGCGGGATCCAGCCCCGCCGCGAGGGCCGCACCCTTGAGCGACGACAAGGCTGCCGCCACTTCCGGGTACCGCCTCAGGACCACCGGCTGCAGGTCGTTGCCGCCCTGCCAGACCCGGTCATCCCGCGAAAGACCCGCGATTCTGAGGGGTTCGGTCTGACGTGTCAATTCGGGTGCGGCGAACACGCCCGCGGTCGGCACCATCACCGGCGGCGCGACGATGACGAACCAGGACGGGGGCAGCTCGAGCGGTTCCAGGCGCTCTCCGATGCCGCGGGCGTACGCGGTCCGGCCGAAGAGGAAGAACGGCACGTCGGCACCCAGCCGCAGCCCGAGCGCCGCCAGCCGTTCGGCCGGCCAGTCCAGTCCCCACAGGCGGTCGAGCGCCATCAGCACGGTCGCCGCATCGGAACTCCCCCCGCCCAGGCCGCCGCCCATCGGGATGGTCTTGTCGAGCGCGAGGTCGACGCCGAGCGAGGTGCCGCTCTCGGCCTGCAGCAGCCGGGCAGCCCGCACGATGAGGTCGGCTTCCGGCGGCACGCCGGGCAGCGCGCCCTCCCGGCGGATCAGGCCGTCGTCGCGCACCCGGAGGTCGACGCGGTCGCACAGGTCGACCAGCTGGAAGACCGTCTCGAGCTCGTGGTAGCCGTCGGCACGCCGGCCGGTCACGTGCAGGAAGAGGTTCAGCTTCGCCGGGGCCGGCGCCTGGAGGATCTCTCGGAGCATCGCGGGGTGGAGAAAGCGGTCGGTTGAAGGGGGCTGGGGAGGGCGATCGGGCGTCGACGTCGCGGTTCAGCGATCGAGCACCAGCACCACGCGCAGCTGGGTGTCGCCGTGCGGGCGGCGCAGCGCCCACCGGCGCGGTTCGCGCTCGATGCGCCAGCCGCTGTCCTCGGCCATCGTGACCCGGCCCTGCGGATCGCGGGCCACCACGGTCTCGAACCGGTCGTCGAGCCAGTCGGGCAGCCGCTCGATCGGCAGCGGCCAGCCCAGGGCCCGCTCGAGCAGCGCGTCGAGCGAGGGCGCCCGCACCGTGCGGCCGTCCGACAGCGTCAGGGCGGAGCGGCCGTCCGGCTCGCGGCGTCCGGTGGCGACGGTCTGGCCGAAGGGCGACACCAGCTCGAGGTCGAGCGCCCGGGCGCCGGGGGTGCCGCGGGCGGCGAGCGCGAAGCGACCGGCCACGGTGTCCTGGTTGCCACCCGGGACGGCGGCATCGATCACGACCGAGAAGCGGCCGGCCCATTCGCGCACGGGGGCCTCGAGCCGGGCCTCCGGTGGCGCGGGCGGGGCGACCGCGCAGCCGGAGAGGACGAGCGACGCGCTGCCGAGCCACAGCGCCACGGCGAGCCGGCGGGTCGCTCGGATCGTGACGCCCTCGACGCCTCCGGGGCGGATGCGGCGCTCAGAGCGCCACATTCAGCCTGGCCAGCGTCTCGCGGAGGATGGAGTTGTCGGGCTCGCGCACGCGCGCCTCGCGCCAGAGCGCGCGGGCCTCGTCGGTGTTCCCCGTCGCCCACAGCACCTCGCCGAGGTGCGCCGCGATCTCGACCTCGGGCCGCAGCGCATAGGCCTTGCGCAGGTACTCGAGCGCACGCGGATAGTCCTTCTGCCGGAACAGCACCCAGCCCATGCTGTCGAGGATGTGCGGGTCGTCGGGCGTCAGCGCGAGCGCCCGTTCGATCAGCGTGCGTGCCTCGTCCAGGCGCATGTTTCGATCGGCGAAGGTGTAGCCGAGCGCGTTGTAGGCGTGCGCATGGTCGGGCCGCAGCTCGATCAGGCGGCGCAGCGACTGCTCCATCACCGGCAGGCGGTCGATGCGCTCGGCGGCCATCGCGTGGTCGTAGAGCAGGTCGGGGTTCTCGGGCATGCGCTCGAGTCCGGCCGCCAGCACGTCGAAGGCGTCCTGGTTGCGGCGGGCCTCGCGGAGCACCTGCGACTCGGCGGCGATCAGCTGGACCCGTTCGCGCTGGCTGCCGGCGGTCGCATCGCGCAGCACCTCGCGCGCGGCTTCGACCTGACCCTGCTTGCCCATCAGCAGCGCGCGCCGCACTGTCGCCGGCACGTACTCCTCGCCGCGCGGCACGCGCTCGAGCCAGTCGATCGCCTCCTGCGGCCGACCGCCCTCCTCGGCGATCTGCGCGAGGAAGAGCAGCGCCGGAGACGTGTCGCGCGGCACCGAGCGGGGCAGCTCGACGTAGCGCTTGAGGTAGCGGGTGGCTTCCTCGGGCTGCTTGCCCTGGTAGGCGAGCTGCGCGAGCGAGAACAGCACGGGGGGGCTGTCCGGGCGCTGGGCGAGGGTGCGCTCGAGCTGCGCGCGGGCCTCGTCGGTGCGTCCGTCGGCGAGCAGCAGGCGCGCATAGGTGTAGCGCCCCTCGAGCGACATCGGCTGGCGCTGCAGGTGGCGCTCGAGGATGCCGAGCGCCTCGGCCTTGCCGTCGGGCAGCTTGTGGATATGGCGGGCCGCGCCGATCACCGCGTCCTCGTCGTCGGGTGCGAGACGCAGGGCTTCGCGCGCTTCGGCCGCGGCGGCCGGGAAGTCCTCGGCGGCCGAGGCGAACTGCGAGCGCACGAGCCGCGCCGCGGCCACGTTCAGGTCGGGGGCGCTCAGGCGCTGGATCATCTGCCAGGCCGCGGCACGGTCCTGCACCCGCTGCAGCGAGCGCTGCAGCTGCGCGTAGGCGGCCGGCAGCGTGCCTTCGGTGCGGGCCCGCGCGAGCCGCTCGGCGAGCGTCGGCTCGACGTCCTTGAGCCGGCCGGAGCCCAGCCAGAGGGTCTCGAGCATCTGCGCGGCCGCGCGCGAGTCGGGGGCGAGCTCGCGCCAGAGCTGCGCGGACTGCACGGCCTCGTCGAGCGCGCGGGCGCCGATCGCGACCTCTGCCGCACGGCGTGCGATGCGCGCGTCGCGCGTGGTGCGCGCGACCGCCATGTACGTGGTCCACGCCGAGCCGACTTCGCCGCGCTGCGCGGCGAGGTCCGCGGCCAGCAGCTGGAAGAGGATCTGCGGGGAGAGGTCGACGTCCGGCGGCGTGCCTTCGGGATCGACCGCGGCCACGGCCAGGGCCGGACGTGCCGGGGCACCGGGACGGCCGGACGGGGCGGAGGGGGAGGGCGGGGCGGACGGGCGGGACTCCGCCGTCGCCGGGGGCGACGCGACGGGACCTTGCGTCGCGCACCCGGACGCGGCGGCCGCGACCACGGCCGCGGCCAGCGCGATGACTGCTTTCATGAGCCGATCTTAGGCTGCTTTACACTGCCGGGCAACCGAGCGCCGGACCCCTTCGGAGGGCTCGGCATGACAAACCTCACACCCTGCCGATGCCCGAGCTGCCCGAGGTCGAAGTGGTCCGAACCGGGCTGGCGGCGACCGCGGTCGGCCGGACGGTCACGGCAGTCGCGCAGCGCGCGCCCGCGCTGCGCTGGCCGATCCCCGCGGGCCTCGACGCCCGGCTCGCCGGACGGACGCTGAACGCCGTCGAACGGCGTGGCAAGTACCTGCTCCTGGCGTTCGATCACGGCTGGCTGATCGTGCACCTGGGCATGTCGGGAACGATCGCCTGGGCGCGTGCCGACCTGCCGCTGCGCGCCCACGACCATCTCGACCTGGTGTTCGGCGACGGCCTGCTGCGGCTCAACGACCCGCGCCGGTTCGGCGCCGTGCTGTGGCACGACGCGGCCGACGGCCCGCCGCTGGGGCATCCGCTGCTCGCCTCGCTCGGCGTCGAGCCGTTCTCGGAGGCCTTCGACGGCGCGCTGCTGCACGCGGGCACCCGCGGGCGACGCGTCGCGATCAAGCAGCTCCTGCTGTCGGGCACGCTGGTCGTCGGCGTGGGCAACATCTATGCGTCCGAGAGCCTGTTCCGTGCGGGGATCCGGCCTTCGACCCCGGCGCGCATGCTCACGCGGCCGCGCTGCGACCGGCTGGCCGACGCGATCCGCAGCACGCTGTCGGCGGCGATCGCCGCCGGCGGCAGCACGCTGCGCGACTTCGTCTCGAGCGAGGGCGCGAGCGGCTATTTCCAGCTCGAGTGCTTCGTCTACGACCGCGCGGGCCAGCCGTGCCGCGTCTGCGGCCAGGCGGTGCGCACGCGGCGCGACCAGCAGCGCGCGACCTACTGGTGCGTCGGCTGCCAGCGCTGAAGGCCCGCGTCGACCGGGTCTTCGCCGATCCGGCCTTCGCCGGCTCGTTTGCCGGCTCCTTCGCCTGCTAAGTCCCGGCGCCGGTCCGTGCGGTCGCCGTCCGTCGGCCGGGGGAAGCGGCCCGCCGGGGCGCATCGTGCCTCCGGAGCCCTGTGCTAACCTCGTCGGGATGTCCAACCCCGACGCTCCGGGTCGGCCCGACCCGGCGGACAGCACCTCTTCACACCCCATCCGATGAGCGGCTTCAACGAGAGAATCCGCGAATACGGCGCGTGGCGCGGCGAGCTCGCCGGGGCGGTCGGTCGCTACGGACACTGGCTCGCCGACGCGGGCCTCGCGGATGCCTCGCTGCAGGCCCGGCTGGCCCGCCTGCTCGATCGGGTGCGCGACGACCGCATGTCGGTCGCGTTCGTCGCGGAGTTCTCGCGCGGCAAGTCCGAACTGATCAACGCGCTCTTCTTCTCCGACTACGGCCAGCGCGTGCTGCCGTCGTCGGCGGGCCGCACCACGATGTGTCCGACCGAGCTGCTGTGGGATCCGTCGCAGCCGCCCGGCATCCGGCTGCTGCCCATCGAGACCCGCCTTCGCGACGTGTCGGTCGCGGACCTGCGCAATGCGCCCGAGGCCTGGCGCACCGTCGCCATCGACCCGACGAACGTCGAGAGCCTGAAGCTCGCGTTCGAGTGCGTGCGCGAGACCAAGCGGGTGCCGGCCGAGGACGCGATGCTGATGGGGCTGTTCGATGCCGAGGACACGTCCTCGCCGATCGCGCCCGACGATGCGGACATGATCGAGGTGTCCTGCTGGCGCCATGCGCTGGTCAACTTCCCGCACCCGCTGCTCGAGACCGGTCTCGTCGTCATCGACACGCCGGGCCTCAACGCGATCGGCGCCGAGCCCGAGCTGACGCTGAACCTGATCCCGAGCGCGCACGCGGTGCTGTTCGTGCTGGCGGCGGACACCGGCGTCACGCGCACCGACATCGACGTCTGGCGCGAGCGCATCAACCCGGCGCATCGTGCGGGCCGCTTCGTCGTGCTCAACAAGATCGACGGCCTCTGGGACGAGCTCAAGTCGCCGGCCGAGATCGAGCGCGAGATCGAGGGTCAGGTCACCTCGGTGTCGCGCACGCTGCAGTTGCCGCCGCAGCGGATCTTCCCAGTGTCCGCCCAGAAGGGGCTGGTCGCGAAGATCAACGGCGACGCGGGCCTGCTGGCGCGCAGCCGGCTGCCCGAGCTGGAGCGCGCGCTCTCGCGCGAGCTGGTGCCCCAGCAGCAGTCGATCGTGCGGGAGCTGGTGAGGCGCGAGTTCGACGAGGCCCACGGCGTCGTCGACGGCCTGCTGGCCTCGCGGCGGCGCAACCTCGTCGAGCAGGTGCACGAGCTCGACGGACTCCGGGGCAAGAACCGCGGCGCGATCGAGCAGATGGCGCGCCGGATCCGGAGCGAGCGCGGCGAGTTCGAGCGCAGTCTGCGCAAGCTGCAGGCGCTGCGTTCGGTGTTCGGCCGCCACCAGCAGGCGATCTACACCACTGTCGGCATCGACCGTCTCAAGCGCCACGTGCGCGGCGCGCGCCAGCAGATGCGCGAGAGCAAGCTCTCGCTCGGCCTGCGCGAGGGCATGACCCAGCTGCTGGAGGCCGTGCGCGACGACTTCGTCAAGCTCGATGGGCACGTCGACGAGGTGTCGGCACTGATGAGCGCGATGTACGGCAGCTTCAACCGCGAGCACGGACTGACGCTCGGTGCGCCGATGCCGTTCACGACGCGCCCCTTCGTCGCCGACCTCGAGCGCATCGAGGCGCTGTACGACCGGCACTTCGGCGCGCTCAGTCTGGTCACCACCGAGAAATGGGCGCTGACGCGCCGCTTCTTCGAGTCGGTGGCCGTGCGGATCCGCGACGTCTACGAGAAGGCGGGGCGCGAGCTCGAGAGCTGGCTGCGCGCGGTGATCGCACCGATCGAAAGCCAGGTGCGCGAGCATCAGCAGCAGCTCCGGCGCCGGCTCGATTCGGTGCAGCGCGTGATGCAGGCGAGCGAGCAGCTCGAGACGCGGATCGCCGAGCTCGAGGAGCATCGCGTCCAGGTCGAGCAGCAGCACGCCTCGCTGCAGGCGCTGGCGCGCGAGGTCGCGGGTGTGCTCGAGCGTCGCGAGACGCCGAGCGACGAGGCGGCGGTCGCGGCTTGAGCCCGGGTGCGGCCGCGCCCGGCGGATTCGCCGACGCGCTGATCGACTGGCAGCGGCGCGCCGGCCGCCACGACCTGCCCTGGCAGCGTACCCGGGACCCGTACCGCATCTGGGTCTCCGAGATCATGCTGCAGCAGACGCAGGTCTCGACCGTGCTCGGCTACTACGAGCGCTTCCTCGCGCGCTTCCCGGACGTCGCCGTGCTCGCGGCCGCGCCCCTCGACGAGGTGCTGAGCCACTGGAGCGGGCTCGGCTACTACTCCCGCGCGCGCAACCTGCACGCCTGCGCGCGTGCCGTGGTCGAGCGCCACGACGGCGCGTTCCCGGCCGACCCGGCGGCACTCGAGGCGCTGCCCGGCATCGGCCGCTCCACCGCCGCGGCGATCGCCGCCTTCGCCTGGGGCGTGTCCGCGCCGATCCTCGACGGCAACGTCAAGCGCGTGCTGTGCCGGGTCTTCGCCGTCGAGGGCTTTCCCGGCGAACGCGCGGTCGAGCAGCGGCTGTGGGCGCTGGCGGCCCGCGAACTGCCGCAGGCCGGCGAAGGCCGGATGGAGACCTACACGCAGGCGCTGATGGATCTCGGCGCGACGCTGTGCGTGCGGACGCGGCCGCGCTGCGAGGCCTGTCCGGTCGCGGCCCGCTGCGAGGCCCGCGCCCAGGCGCGGGTCGATGCTCTGCCGACCCCGCGACCCGCCCGCGTCACGGAGACCCGCGCCGCCGACTGGCTGCTGCTGCGGGCCGGCGATGCCGTGCTGCTCGAGCGACGGTCCTCGAGCGGACTGTGGGGCGGCCTGTGGAGTCTCCCCGAACTGAGTCCACCGCGTCGCGCGGTGCCCGGCGATCCGCCGGTGCCCCGGGTCGACGCGGGCGCCGTCGCGGCCTGGGTGACCGATCGCGTCGCCGCCGTCCCCGAGGCGCCGGTCGCGCTCGCGGACGTGCGCCATGCGTTCACCCACTTCCGGCTGCGTGCACGGGTCTGGCAGGCGGTGCTGCCGGCGGACACGCCGGCTCCGGCGCCCGACGGACACCTCTGGCTGGCACTGTCGGAGGCCGAGGGCGCGCCGCTGCCGCGACCGGTGAAGACGCTCCTCACCGGTCTGACGCAGCGCCTGATCTGACTCGGCGTCTGCCCTGTAGCGAAGCGGTCGCGGCAGCGTGCGGTCCGGGCCACCGGCCCTCGGTCTGTCCTGGACAGTGCCGGCGGCCGGTCGGCCGCTCGCACCCGGGCGCCGGCCGTCCGTACAGGGTGGGTTTGCCGTCGGGCCGTGGGGGGAGGAGGGTCCGTCCATCCCTTTCTGCCCCCCACCGGACCGCCATGAAGACCCGTACCCTGCTGCTCGCCACCGCCGGCATCGCCGTCACCACCGCCGCCGCCGCCGGTGCCGTCACCGCGATGCGCGCCTCGGCCATCGCCGATCAGGTGAGCGCGCTCGGCGTGCAGATGCAGGACGGCGAGGTGCGCGTCTCCGGTCTGCAGCACGAGCGGGGCCTGCTGCAGTCGAAGGGACGCTTCGAGATCGCGGTGCAGCCGGGCTGCGATGCCGCCGACGGCGAGTCCAAGCCCACGAAGGCGCTGGTCGAGTACGAACTGTCGCACCTCGGCCTGCCGACCGCACCGGTGCGCTTCACGATGACGGCGCGCCCGAGCGGCGAGCTGGGCGATCTGCTCAAGGAAAGCCTGGCCGAGCGTCCGCTGCTGACCGCCCGGGGCACGGCGGGCCGCGACGGCGCGATCGATGCGGCGCTGGCTACGCCCGAGCTGTCGCTGCGTGACGGCACCACCTCGATGAAGGTGGCGGCGTCCAGCGGGCGGGTGGTGATGGCGGGCACCGCGTTCAAGTTCGACTGGTCGACCGAGCGCGCGACGGTGCGCGACGGCGAGGGCGCCTACGAGGTGCGCGGCGTGCGTGTCGGCGTCGATCTCGCCGACCTGCGGCTGGGCACCGGCACCTCGAAGATGGAGATCGAGCACGTCGACACCCCGGCTGTGCAGATGGAAGGCCTGGCGCTGGTGTCCGAGGCCTCTGTGCGCGGCGAGATGCTCGATGCGCGCTTCGCGCCGACGGTGCGCAAGGTCACCGTCGACAACGAGAGCCTGACCGACCTCGCGCTCGACCTGTCGGCCAAGGGCGTGCACGCGAAGAGCTGGGAGACGCTGGTCCGGATCGGCACCGAGAGCTGCGGCTTCCAGGGCATGACCCGCGCCGAGACCGCCGAGGCGCGCGACGCGGCGCGCACGCTGCTGGTCCGCGGCCTGTCGGTCGCCGTCTCGCGGCTCGCGGCGACCGGTCCCGAGGGCGCGGTCAAGGGCGAGCTCGAACTGGGGCTCGAGGCCTCGGGCGAGCGGGGCACGTCGCTGCCCCCGGTGCTGGCGAAGCAGGCGTTCGCACGTGGCCGGATCGAGCTGACCGGCCGGCTGCTCGACGATGCGCAGCGCGAGCAGCTGCTGTCGAGCGGCCTCGCGACCGAGCGCAACAAGGCCATCGTCGCGTCCTTCGACTACACCCGGGGCGCACTGTCGCTCAACGGCTCGCCCGACCGCAGCGGCATCGCCGACGCGGTGCAGAGCGCGCTCGCAGGCGTCGACACCATGCTGGCCGAGACGCTGGCCGGTCCGGTCGGCGGCTCGCGTGCGCCGCAGGCGGCGGCCGTCGCGCCCGCCGCGCCGACCGACCGCGCGCCGGTCAAGGTCGGCCTGCCGTACTGATCCGCAGGGCCCGGGGTCGCGTTCAGCGACCGCCGCGTGCGTCGATGAAGGTGGCGGTCACGTAGGGCGAAGCGTCGCCATCGGCGAGCCACACGATGCTGCGTGCGACCTCGTCGGCCGTCCCCACGCGGCCCATCGGCACCGAGCGGGCGATCTCGTCGAGCTGCCCGGGCGGGCGGGCGGCGTGGATCTCGGTGTCGATCACCCCGGGCCGCACGCAGTTCACGCGGATGCCCTCGCCCGCGACTTCCTTGGCGAGGCCGATGGTCATGGTGTCGAGTGCGCCCTTGGTCGCGGCGTAGTGCACCCAGACGCCTGGTGTGCCCATCTGCGAGGCGCCCGAGCCGACGTTGACGATCGCGCCGCCGCGCCCGCCGTGACGGGTGGACATCCTGCGGATCGCTTCGCGCGCGCAGAGGAAGGGGGCCCGGACGTTGGTGCGCAGCACCTCGTCGAGCCGCGCGGGGTCGAGCTCGTCGACACGCGCGACGCCGCCGGTGATGCCCGCGTTGTTGACCAGCGCCGTCAGCGGGCCGAGCGCGTCGGCCGACTCGAACAGTCGCGCCACCGCGGTCTCGTCGCCGACATCGGCGCGCAGCGCGATCGCGCGGCCGCCGGCCGTGGCCACGTCGGCGAGCACCGCCTCGGCGTCGGCCGACCGGTCGCGGTAGACGATGGCGACCGCCCAGCCCATGCGGGCCGCGAGCCGCGCCGTGGCCGCGCCAATGCCTCGGCCGCCGCCGGTGACGATCATCGTGCCGCGCTCTTTCATCGGAAGGCTCCTGGGGGTCCGGTTCAGATCACCTGATGCTGCTGCAGCCACCGGTGCACCAGGGACAGCCGAGCGAGCGGGTCTTCGAGCGCCATCAGCTTGTGACGCGCGGGGTTGGGGATCGGCAGGAACTCGGCCAGCCGGTTGGCGATCCACGCGGCCGAATCGAAGTCGCACGGCTCGGCGATCATCCGCTTGTCGGCGTCGGGCTCGCGGGTGCGCAGCTCGTCGACGATGCGGTGCATGAGCATCGTGCACTCGGCCATCTCGTCGGGCACCTCGAGCCGCGGATCCTCGGGCAGCTCGTCGACGCTCGCGCGGATCAGGCCGTTGCCGCCGACACGGCGGTCGACGATGCGGAAGCGGGCGCCGCCGATCGTGCGCAGCTGCAGCACGCCGAGCTGCTCCATGTCCCAGCCGCGGATGTGGGCGAGCGTGCCGATCGGCTCGTGCTCGGCCGGCTCGCCGACCTCGCCGCCCTTGGTGATCAGGCAGATGCCGAACGGCAGTTCGCGCTGCATGCAGTCGCGCACCATGTCCATGTAGCGCGCCTCGAAGATCCGCAGCGGCAGCACGCCGCCCGGGAACAGCACGGTGCCGAGCGGAAACAGCGGCACGTCGGCGAACATGTGCTGCATGGGACCTCAGGCGGCGAGCTGGCGGGCGGCGAGGGCGCGGTGGCGCACCAGCACGCGCTCGCCGGGACGGAAGCGCTGCGCGAGCTGCTCGACGACGTAGACCGAACGGTGCTGGCCGCCGGTGCAGCCGATCGCCACCGTGAGGTAGCTGCGGTTCTCCTGCACGTAGGACGGCAGCCACGTGGTCAGGAAGTGGCCGATGTGGTCGATCATCCGCCGCACCGCGGGCACCTCGCGCAGGAACTGCGCGACCGGCTCGTCGAGCCCCGACATCGGCCTGAGCTGCGGGGTGTAGTAGGGGTTGGGCAGGCAGCGCACGTCGAAGACCAGGTCGGCGTCGAGGGGCACGCCGTACTTGAAGGCGAACGATTCGAACAGCAGCACGATCGACGCCCGCTCGAGCCCGACCACGTCGCGGACCCACTGGCGCAGCACGTTCGGATGCAGGTCGCTGGTGTCGATCGACACGCCGACGTCCTCGATCGCGCTCATCAGCTCGCGCTCGCTCTCGATGGACTCGAGCAGCGTCGGCGCGGGCTCGTCGGGTCGCACCTGCATCGTGAGCGGATGGCGTCGGCGCGTCTCGGAGTAGCGCTGCACCAGGGTGTCGGTGCGGGCGTTGAGGAACAGGACCTTGACGTCGTGGCCGTTGCCGGCGAGCCCGGTGATGATCTGCTTGAGGTCGGCGACCGACTCGCCGCCGCGCGCGTCGATCGACACCGCGACCCGGCCGTAGCCCTGCTCCTCGAGCGATCCGATCACGTCCTGCAGGAACTTGGCCGGCAGGTTGTCGATGCAGAAGAACCCGTCGTCCTCCAGCACGTTGATCGCGATCGACTTGCCCGATCCCGAGATTCCCGTCACCAGCACGACCCGCATCACGTCACGACTCCGAAGCGTGGATGGCGCGCTGCTGGCGCGCGATGAATTCGCGCATCGTGTCGATGCCGCGCAGCCGCAGGATGGTGTTGCGGACCGCGGCCTCGGTCAGGACCGCGATGTTGCGGCCCGCGGCCACCGGCACGATGACCTTGCGCACCTGCATGCCGAGCACCTCCTGGTTGAGGTCCTCGAGCGGCAGGCGCTCGTACTCGTCCTCGTGGGTGCTGCGGCGCACGAGGTGCACGATCAGCTTGAGGCGCATCTTGCGGCGCACCGCGGTCTCGCCGAACACGGTCTTGATGTCGAGCAGCCCCAGGCCTCGGACCTCGAGCAGGCCCTGCAGCATCGGCGGGCAGCGGCCCTCGATGGTGCGGGGGCCGATCCGGTGCAGCTCGACGACGTCGTCGGCCACCAGGCCGTGGCCGCGGCTGACCAGTTCCAGGCCGAGCTCGCTCTTGCCGAGGCCGGACTCGCCGGTGATCATCACGCCCAGGCCCAGCACGTCCATCAGCACGCCGTGCATGCTGCACGACACCGCCAGCGCCTTGGCCAGGAGGCTGCGCAGCAGCTCGATCGCGCGGGCGCTGGGCAGCACGCACTCGAGCAGCGGCAGTCCGTGGGCATCGCAGGCGGCGACCAGTGCGGGCGGCGGCAGGATCCCCTCGGACATCACCAGCGCCGGCGGCTCGCCGGCGATGATCTCGTCGACGATGTGCTGGCGGCGGGTGTCGCTCAGCCGATGGAAGTAGGCGACCTCCGCGATCCCGAGCACCTGGATGCGGTGCGGGTGGATCAGGTTCAGGTAGCCCACCTGATCGACCGTGTCGGGGGCCGGCGTCGCGGCCGGCCGGTCCGCGCCCCTGAAGCCACCGACCCAGCGCAGCGCCATCGTCTCGGCCGAACGTTCGACCAGTTCGCGGACCGTCAGGGTGCGGGGTTCCTGCACGCCTTCGTCGGGCCGGACGAGGTCGTGGGAGTCGGGGGCGGGAGAACCGGGCTGCGCGGCGGACATCGAATCCACTGTACACCGGCGTCCGGTGCGTTGCAGCCCGGCGCGCGCTGCCGGCAGGGTCGTCGCACCGCGACGGGGCGCCGCGGGCTCGGGCAGCGGGGCGCCGCGGGCTCAGGCAGCGGGGCGGTACGGTTCCCAGGTGGCCAGGACCCGATGGATCGCGCCGGCGTCGTCCGATGTCATCAGCGTGTCGCGGATGCCGGTGTCTGACAGCAGTTCGGCGAGCTCGGACAGGATCTCGAGGTGTTCCTCGGTCGCGTGCTCCGGCACGAGCAGGAACACCAGCAGCCTGACCGGCTGGCCGTCGGGCGCGTCGAAGGGGATGGGTTCGGCTACGCGGACCACGGCGGCGATCGCCTCGCGCAGGCCCTTGATCCGACCGTGGGGGATCGCGACCGACTGACCGAGCCCGGTCGAGCCGAGCCGTTCACGCGCGAAGAGCGAATCGAAGACCTTGCCGCGCTCGATGCCGTGCTCGTTCTCGAACAGCAGCGCGGCCTGCTCGAACACGCGCTTCTTGCTCGAGACCTGCAGGTCCAGCAGGACGTTCCGGGCCGGCAGCAGCTTGGCGATTCGGTTCATCTCGGGAGCCGCGAGCGGCCGGTTGTTGCGATGCAATATTTTTGCAAGACCCGGGCCCGACCCGATGTCGCGGCCGATTATAGCCACGATTGTCCGCTGCGGAATGCCAACTATTTTGCGTTGCGCAAACCCCGGATGCGGATCGCCCGGAGGCCCCGTGAAGCGGAACGGGACTGTCCGGGCGCTGTCCGGGACGAATCAGGATTCGACGTGGTGCTTGATCGCCTCGTGGGGGTGGGCGAACCGCTTGTCCTTGTACTTCAGGACCTGCCGGTCGAGCTTGTCGACGAGCGCGTCGATGGCCGCGTACAGGTCGTCGTCGACCGCCTCGGCGAAGATGTCCTTGCCCCGGACGTGCAGCGCGATCTCCGCCTTCTGTCTGAGCTTGTCCACCGAGAGGAACACGTTCACGTCGATCACCTGGTCGAAATGGCGCCGGATCTTGTCGAGCTTGACCGTGACGTATTCACGCAACGCAGGGGTGACTTCGAGATGGTGCCCGCTGATGGAGAGATTCATGGATGCTCCTGAAAGGCTCGCGACGATGCTGTGGCGGCGCAGCGGGAACGCCGTCGTCGGTGGACCTCGCCCGGGACCGCTACAGCGTCTTGCGCTGTGCGACCGGCGGGATCTGGAGCGCCTCGCGGTACTTCGCGACCGTGCGGCGTGCGACGACGATGCCCTGCTCGCCGAGGACTTCGGCGATTCGGCTGTCTGATAGCGGGTTCTTGGGATCCTCCGCGGTGACGAGCTGCTTGAGCAGCGCCCTGATCGCGGTGCTGGAGGCGGCACCGCCGGTGTCGGTCGCCACGTGGCTCCCGAAGAAGTACTTCATCTCGAACGTGCCGAACGGGGTGTGCATGTACTTCTGTGTCGTCACGCGGGAAACCGTCGATTCGTGCAGGCCGAGTGCGTCCGCGATCTCGCGCAGCACCAGCGGCCTCATGGCGACCGCGCCGTGCGTGAAGAAGGCACGCTGCCGGTCGACGATCGCCTGCGCGACGCGCTGGATGGTGTCGAATCGCTGTTGGACATTCTTCACCAGCCAGCGCGCTTCCTGCAACTGGGACGACAGGCTGCTTCCCGGTCCGCCCCGGCTGCGCTTGAGGATCTGCGCATAGACGTCGTTGATGCGCAGCTTGGGCATCACGTCGGGATTGAGGGTCGCGGTCCAGCCGCCCTTGCCGCGGCGCACCATCACGTCGGGCACGACGTAGGCGGGCGGTTCGCCGGAGAAGCCGCTGGCCGGGCGGGGATTGAGGCTCTGGATCAGCGACTGGGCCGCGCGCAGCTCGTCGTCGTCGCAGCGCAGCACGCGCTTGAGGCGGGCGAAATCGCGGGCGCCGAGCAGTTCGAGGTACTGGTGCGCGATCGCGCCGGCCAGCTTCAGCGTCGACTCCGCCGGTCGGTCGACCGGCGGCAGGGCCGCGAGCTGCAGGAGCAGGCATTCCGGAATGGAGCGCGCGCCGACGCCGGGCGGGTCGAAGCTCTGCAGCAGCCGCATCGCGCCCGACAGCTCCTCGGGTTCGATCTCGAGTTCGTCGGGCAGGGCCTCCATCAGTTCGTCGAGGCTCGCGCGCAGGTAGCCGTCGGCATCGAGCTCGTCGATCAGCAGGGTGACCAGCGCCTTGTCGCGCCGCGAGCCGCCGGTGCCCGCGAGCTGGCGGAGCAGGTGCTCGCGCAGGGTATCGCCGGTGGAGGCGACCTGCGGGAACTCGCGTTCGTCGTCGTCCTGATCGCTGCGGGTGCCGCGCCCGTCGCCGCCCCACTCGAGCCCGTGGTCGGCGTAGTTGTCGTCGGACGGGCCGGATTCGCCGCGGTCGGCGCCGTCGTCGGGCACCTCGGCGCGCTCCGCGGCCGGCGGGGGCGGCGCGGCGACGTCGCCCTGCTCGATGCCGGGGCCGCTGTGGTCGACCGACCCGTTGGGCGAGATCCGCGCGCAGTCGGCGAGCGGATCGTCGAGCCGCTCGAGCAGCGGGTTCTCGGCCAGGATCTGCTCGAGCTCCTGGTTGAGCTCGAGCGTCGACAGCTGCAGCAGCCGGATCGACTGCTGAAGCTGGGGCGTGAGGGCGAGCTGCTGTGAGAGCCTGAGCTGTAGGGACGGTTTCATCGACGGGGCCGAGGGCGGCCCGGCGATCCCGTCACATGCGGAACTCTTCGCCGAGATAGGCCTTGCGAACGCGATCGTCCTGGATCACTTCGTCGGGCCGCCCGAAAGCAAGAACGATACCATCATTGATGATGTACGCGCGGTCGCAGATGCCGAGGGTTTCCCGCACGTTGTGATCGGTGATCAGCACGCCGATGGAGCGCTCCTTGAGGAAGCGCACGATCCGCTGGATCTCGATCACCGCGATCGGGTCGACCCCCGCGAACGGCTCGTCGAGCAGGATGAAGCGGGGCGAGGTCGCGAGGGCGCGGGCGATCTCGACGCGGCGCCGTTCGCCGCCCGACAGCGACTGCGCCGGATTCGATCGCAGATGCGAGATCTGGAGCTCGTCGAGCAGCGCGTCCAGCCGGCGCTGAAGCTCCTGGCGGCCCAGCGGCCGGCCGTCCGCATCGACCTGCAGCTCGAGCACCGCGAGCACGTTCTCCTCGACGCTCAGCTTGCGGAAGACCGAGGCCTCCTGGGGCAGGTACGACAGCCCGCGGCGGGCCCGCTTGTGGATCGGCAGCCGGCTGATCGAGCGGCCGTCGAGCTCGATGGCGCCGCCGTCGGTGGGGACGAGGCCGGCGATCATGTAGAAGCAGGTGGTCTTGCCCGCGCCGTTGCGGCCGAGGAGCCCGACGACCTCGCCGCTGCTGACGTCGATCGAGACGTCCTTGACGACGGTCCGGCTGCCGTAGACCTTCATCAGGTTGCGGGCGACCAGCCGGCTCGATCCGGGCGCGGCCGAAGCGGCCGCCGCCGCCGCGGCGGGCGACTCGTCCGCGCCCATCAGCGCGGCTCCGCCGGGCGCGGCGCGACGGCAGGCGCCGCCGGACGGGCGGGAGGCGTCGAAGGAGGCGCGGGCGACGGAGACGGCGCGGCCCCGTCGCCGAGCCGCGGCTGGATCACCACCCGCACCCGTCCGCCCGCCACCGACGGTCCGGTGGCCGTGCCGCCCTCGACCTCGTACTGCTCCGTCCGGCTGTCGTAGACGATGACGGCGCCCTCGATCTCGTCGACGACCCGAGTGCCTTCGAGGCGACGGACCTTCGCGCGTCCGGTGAACCGCAGACGTTCCGTCTTGCCGTCGTAGTGGATCTCCTCGCCGTAGCCCTCGACCCACTCGTCGATGCCGTCGCGCTTCTGGCGAAAGCTCGCGAGCCGTCCGGTGGCCGTGCCGTACTGGTAACCCTCGGCGTCCTGCTGCAGCACCAGGCGGTCGCCCCGCAGCGTGATCGTGCCGCGGGTCAGCACCACGGCGCCGGAGAACACGTTGACCTGCTTGAGGTCGTCGTAGTTCATCCGGTCGGACTCGACGTTCGTGGGCTTGTAGCGATCGGCGCGCTCGGCGAGCGCGGCCGGCGCGCAGACGGCGAGCGCGAGCGCGACGCAGCGCGCGGCGAGGCGTGACGGCGGACCGGGGTGTCGGGTCATCGGGGGGGAGGGTCTGGAACTCCGTCTGCGGCGGCTCAGCGGGCGCCGCCGGCGGGCGCTGACGCGCCCGAAGCCGGCGCGCCTGCGGGCGGAGCGGGCGGCGGCACGACCACGCGGACCTGCGAGTCTACCCGCAATTGCCGGGTCCGATTGTTCAACTCCATGCCGACGCCATTGAGCTGCTGACCGCCCTGGATGACCGCGACGGGCCAGTCGGTGCGCACGATGTCCTCGTCGGGGCGCACGACCGCGTACTCGGTCTCGACCTTCATCGGGGCGGTCTTGTCGGTCGCGGCGCGGGTCACCACCACGTTGCCCGACAGCCGCGCCTCCTCCCCGCCCTGGATCAGGCGGCCGCGGTTGGCGGTGATGGTGACGCGGGGGCGGGCCGGGTCGAGGCTCACCATGACCGGGTCCTCGAAGTCGGCGACGTCGTCCTGGGGGAAGTGCTGCAGCTGGCTCGCCTCGAGGCGGTAGGACGGATCGCCCTGCTCGTTCATCGTCAGCAGCGACATCCGCTCGACGAAATAGTCGGGGCGGTCGGGCGCGACGACGCGCGGCACGCGGCTGCGTTCCTCGCTTTCCGAGACCTGCGCCAGATAGAAGGTGACCAGTCCGAGGGTGCCGAGCAGCACCACCGACACCACCGCGGCGATCCGATCGAGCGAGCGGGCCTTCATCTCGGGTGTCCGGTCGCGGTGCGGGTCAGGCGACGCGGCCGTCGAAACGCCCGAGCATCGCGTCGAGGCGGCCCTGGGTCCGCAGCAGGTGCTCGGCCAGCTCGCGGGCCGCGCCGCCGCCGGCCGGCGCGGTCGCGGTCCAGTGGGCGACCCGCCGCACCTCGGGCGCCGCATCGGGCACCGCGGCCGCGAAGCCGACCGCCATCATCGCGGGCAGATCGGGCCAGTCGTCGCCCATGAAGCCGGCCTGGGCGGGCGCGATGCCCGCCTGCGCGCACAGCTCCCGCATCGCCGCTGCCTTGTCGCCGACACCCTGGAGCACGGTGTCGATCCGCAGCTCGCGGGCCCGCTGCTCGACGATCGCCGAACTGCGACCGGTGACCAGGGCGACCCGGATGCCGGCTTCGCGAAGCAGCACCAGGCCCATCCCGTCCCGCACCGAGAAGCGCTTGAACGCCTCGCCCGAGGGGCCGATCTGCAGGCCGCCGTCGGTCAGCGTGCCATCGACGTCGAAGGCCATCAGCCGCACCGCCGCGGCGCGTTCGAGCGCGGTGGCGGCGCTCATACGACGCGCGCCGTCAGCAGGTCGTGGATGTTCAGCGCGCCGACCATGCGCCGGTCGGCGTCGAGCACCAGCAGCTGGCCGATGCGGCGTTCCTCCATCCGGCGCACCGCCTCGACCGCGAGCGACTCGGCGCCGATGGCGGCGGGCGAGCGCGTCATCACGTCGTCGACGCTCAGGCCACCGATGTCCGTGGTGCGCTCGAGCAGCCGCCGCAGGTCGCCGTCGGTGAAGATGCCGGCGACACGGCCCGCCGGATCGATCACGGCGGTCATGCCCATCCGCTTGCGGGTGACCTCGAGGATCGCGGCGGGCAGCGGCGCGCCGAGCGGTACCGATGGCAGCGCGTCGCCGCTGCGCATCACGTCGGAGACCCGGGTCAGCAGCTTGCGGCCGAGCGAGCCGCCGGGATGCGAGCGGGCGAAGTCGTTGGCGTCGAAGCCGCGCGCATCCAGCAGCGCGACGGCGAGGGCGTCGCCGAGCGCCAGCGCCGCCGTCGTGCTGGCGGTGGGGGCCAGGTTCAGCGGGCAGGCCTCCTTGTCGACGCCGGCATCGAGGTGGGCGTCGGCCTCGCGCGCGAGCGGCGAGGCGGCGTCGCCCGTCATGGCGATCAGCTTCGCGCCCTGGCGCTTGACCGGAACGATGATCGCGAGCAGCTCCTCGGTGCGGCCCGAGTTCGACAGCGCGACGAAGACGTCGTCGCGGGTGACCATGCCGAGGTCGCCGTGGCTGGCCTCGGCCGGATGCACGAAGAACGCCGGCGTGCCGGTCGAGGCGAGGGTGGCGGCGAGCTTGCGGGCGACGTGCCCCGACTTGCCGATGCCGCTCACCACGACGCGTCCGCGGCAGGCGAGGATGAGCCTGCAGGCCTCGACGAATCCGCTCCCGATGCGCGCCCCGAGCGCGCCGACCGCGTCGGCCTCGATGCGGAGGACCTCGCGGGCCTGCGCGACGAGACGGTCCGCATCGGCCGGCGTGGCTACAATCGGGTCGGTCATCGGTCGAGTATAGCGTGCCGTCCCGGCCCGACCCGATGCCCCGCCCCTGCCGGAAATCCCCTCCATGCCCGCCTCGCGACGCCGATGCTGACGGCCCTCGAAGTCACGCTGCTGCTGCTCGCCGCGAGCATCGTCGCGGTGCTGCTGCTGCGCGGGCTGGGCATGCCGGCGCTGGTCGCCTACCTGCTCGTGGGCGTCGTGCTCGGGCCGTACGCGGGCAATCTCGCGGCCAACACGGCGGCGGTGCACATCCTCGCCGAACTCGGCGTCGTCTTCCTGATGTTCACGCTGGGCCTGGAGTTCAACCTCTCGAAGCTCTCGGCGATGCGCCGCTTCGTGTTCGGCCTGGGCTCGGCGCAGGTCTTCGCGACCATCGGTGCCGTCATGCTCGTGGCGGTGGCGTTGCCCGCCGCGTGGCTGGCCTGGGCGCTGCCGGGCGGTCTCGACTGGCGTGGTGCGCTGGTGCTGGGCAGCGCCGTCGCGATGTCCTCGACCGCATTGGTGAGCAAGCTGCTCGCCGAGCGGCATGCGCTCGAGACCGAGCACGGCCGGCGGGTCTTCGCGGTCCTCCTCTTCCAGGACCTGGCCCTGATCCCGCTGCTGATCGTGATCCCGGCGCTCGGCGGCGGGCAGTCCGACTGGTGGATGCCGGTCGGATTCGCGCTCGCGAAGGCCGCGCTGCTGCTGGTCGTGCTGCTGCGGTTCGGCCCGCCGCTGATGCACCACTGGTTCCTGCGGGTCGCGCGCCAGCGCTCGCACGAGCTGTTCACGCTGAACATCCTGCTGGCGGCGCTGTTCTTCGCCTGGCTCACCAAGAAGGCCGGCCTGTCGATGGAGCTGGGGGCCTTCGTCGCCGGCATGCTGATCTCCGAGACCGAGTACCGGCACCAGGTCGAGGAGGACATCAAGCCCTTCCGCGACATCCTGCTCGGCCTGTTCTTCATCACCATCGGCATGAAGCTCGACGTAGGCGTCGTGCTGCAGTCCTGGCCGCTGGTGCTCGCCTGCACGACCCTGCCGATCCTGCTGAAGTTCGGGGTGGTCGTCGCGATCTCGCGGGCGATGGGCGACAGCGCCCCGATCGCGATCCGTACCGGCGTCTGGCTCGCCCAGGCGGGCGAGTTCGCGTTCGTGCTGCTGGCGCTGGCCGCGGATTCGAGGCTGCTGCCGCCCGACATGCTGCAGCCGATGCTCGCCGCGATGCTGCTGTCGATGCTGGCGAGTCCGTGGCTGATCGGCCGCGCCGACTGGCTCGCGCTGCGAGTGTCGCAGCAGGAATGGCTGCAGCGATCGCTCCAGCTGCAGACCATCGCCGCCCGCAGCCTGTCGCGCGACCGGCACATCCTGATCTGCGGCTACGGACGCAGCGGCCAGAGCCTGGCGCACGTGCTGGAGGCCGAGCGGGTGCCGTTCGTCGCGCTCGACCTCGACCCCGACCGGGTGCGCGAGGCCGCCTCGGCCGGCGAATCCGTGGTCTACGGCGACGCGACGCGGCGCGAGACGCTGCTGGCGGCCGGCGTGCACCGCGCCTCGGTGCTGGTGGTGACCTACAACGACACGCCCGCGGCCCTCAGGCTGCTGCGGCTGGTGCGCGAACTCGCCCCGCAGCTGCCCGTGGTGGTGCGAACCGCCACCGACACCGACCTCGAGCGGCTGCGCGAGGCCGGCGCGACCGAGGTCGTGCCCGAGGTGGTCGAGGGGAGCCTGATGCTGGCCTCGCACGCGCTCGCGCTCAACGGCGTGCCGCTGGCCCGCGTGCTGCGGCGGATCCGCTCGGTCCGCGAGAGCCGCTACAGCCTGCTGCGCGGCTATTTCCACGGCGCCGACGACCAGGAGACCGAGACCATCGAGGCCGACCACCTGCGGCTGCATGCGGTCACCGTGGCCGCGGGCGCGTCGGCGGTCGGCCAGCCCCTGTCCGAGCTGCCGCTCGAGGGCTGTTCGATCAGCGCGCTCGTCCGCGGCGGCCGGCGTCGGCTCGAGTGGCCGGCGGATCTCGCCCTCGAGGCCGGCGACACGCTGGTGCTGTCCGGGACGGTCGAACAGGTGAGCTCAGCCGAGAGCCGTCTGCTGCGCACGGGCACCGCGGGCCGTTCCTGACCGCCTTGCTACACTCTGCCCGTTCCGACACCAGGGCCGCCCCCAGCCAGCGGGCGGCCGCGTCATTGCCCGCCGCCCCCTTGCCCGATACCCCGCCCTTCGTCTCGTTCGACGCACTGCACTTCGGCTATGCCGGACGGCCGCTGCTGCGCGACGTGACGCTGCACGTGCCGCGCGGCGAGGTCGTCGCGCTGATGGGCGGCTCGGGCTCGGGCAAGACCACCCTGCTGAGGCTGCTCGGCGGCCAGCTGCGCGCCGACGCCGGCCGCGTGAGCTTCGACGGGCAGGACGTCGGCGCGCTCGGGCGCGATGCGCTCTACGCCCTGCGGCGCCGGATGGGCATGCTGTTCCAGTTCGGGGCGCTGTTCACGGACCTGTCGGTCTTCGAGAACGTCGCCTTTCCGCTGCGCGAGCACACCCGGCTGCCCGAGTCGATGATCCGCGACCTGGTGCTGATGAAGCTCGATGCCGTCGGCCTGCGGGGGGCGGCGGCGCTGATGCCCTCGCAGGTCTCGGGCGGCATGGCGCGCCGCGTCGCGCTCGCCCGCGCGATCGCCCTCGATCCGCCGCTGCTGATGTACGACGAGCCCTTCGCCGGCCTCGACCCGATCTCGCTCGGCACGATCGCGCATCTGATCCGCGAGCTGAACGACGCGCTCGGCGCGACCTCGATCGTCGTGACCCACGACGTCCCCGAGACCTTCGCCATCGCCGATCGCGTCTACCTGCTCGGCGACGGCCGCATCGTGGCGGCCGGCACGCCCGACGAGCTGCGGGCCTCCGAGGACCCGTACGTCCTGCAGTTCCTGCACGGCTCGCGCGACGGCCCGGTGCAGTTCCATCGCCCGGCGCCCCCGATCGCCGAGGACCTGGGGCTGCCGCGGTGACCGCGCTGCTCGCGGGCGTCGGCGCCTGGGTCCGCGACCGGGTGGCCGGGATCGGGCACGGCGCGCGCTTCTTCCTGCGCCTGCTCGCGCTGCTGCCCGGCGCGCTCGCCCGGCCTCGGCTGGTGATCGACCAGCTCCACTTCATCGGCAACCGGTCGCTGTCGATCATCGCGGTCTCCGGCCTGTTCGTCGGCTTCGTGCTCGGGTTCCAGGGCTACTACATCCTGCAGCGCTACGGCTCGGCCGAGGCGCTCGGCCTGATGGTCGCGCTGTCGCTGCTGCGCGAGCTCGGGCCGGTGGTGGCGGCGCTGCTGTTCGCGGGGCGGGCGGGCACCTCGCTGACCGCCGAGATCGGCCTGATGAAGGCCGGCGAGCAGCTCTCGGCCATGGAGATGATGGCCGTCGACCCGATGTCCCGGGTGCTCGCCCCGCGCTTCGCGGCCGCCGTCATCGCCATGCCGGTGCTGGCGACGATCTTCTCGGCGGTCGGGGTGATCGGCGGCTGGGGCGTGGGCGTGCTGCTGATCGGCGTCGATCCGGGCGGCTTCTGGTCCCAGATGCAGGCCGGTGTCGAGGTGTTCCAGGACATCGGCAACGGCGTGATCAAGAGCGTGGTGTTCGGCTTCGTGTGCGCGTTCACCGCGCTGTACGTCGGGCACGAGGCGCAGCCGACGCCGGAGGGCGTGTCGCGGGCCACCACCACGACCGTGGTCGCCTCGTCGCTCGCGGTGCTCGGTTTCGACTTCATCCTCACCGCGCTGATGTTCGGCACCTCTTGAAGGAAGGACGATGACCACAGACGACCGGGGATCCCGATGAGCACCACTCGCCGCATCGACACCATGGTGGGCGGCTTCGTGCTGCTGGGGCTGGCCGCGCTGCTGTTCCTGGCGCTCAAGGCGGGCAACCTCGGCAGCTTCACCGCCGGCGGCACCTATGCCACGCAGGCCAAGTTCGACAACATCGGCGGGCTGAAGGTGCGCGCGCCGGTCAAGAGCGCGGGCGTCGTCGTCGGCCGGGTGGCGGCCATCGGGTTCGACGACCAGGCCTACCAGGCCGTCGTGACGCTGTCGATCGACCAGCGCTTCAAGTTCCCGAAGGACAGCTCGGCCAAGATCCTGACGTCAGGCTTGCTCGGCGAGCAGTACATAGGACTGGAGGCCGGCGGCGACGTCGCGATGCTGGCCGCCGGCGACGTCATCCGGATGACGCAGTCGGCGATCGTCCTCGAGAACCTGATCGGGCAGTTCCTGTTCAGCAAGGCCGCCGAAGGAGAGAAGAAGCCGTGACCGGATCCTACGACGCGCCGAGCCGCGTCCGCCCGCTCCCGGGGCTCCGGGCGATCGGTGCCGCCGCCGTGCTGGCGGTCGCGCTCGCCGTCGAGGGCTGCGCGGCCCTGCCGGCCGACGGCGGGTCCGTCGGCGCGCAGTCCGCGGCCTCGGCCGCGATCGGCGCCGCCGGGGCCGTGAGCGCCGGCAGCGCGACTCGAGGCGCCGAGACCGATCCGAACGACGTGGAGGGCGACCGGGCGAGCCGTGCCGCGCGCGACCCGTTCGAGCCTGTCAACCGCGGGATCTCGCGCTTCAACGACACGCTCGACGGATGGGTGTTCCGCCCGGTGGCGACGTTCTACGACCGGTACACCCCCGAGGTGTTCCAGATGATCGCCCGCAACGTCCTGTCCAACCTGCTCGATCCCTACATCGGCCTGAACAACTTCCTGCAGGGCAAGCCAGCGGCGGGCTTCAGCGACCTCGGCCGGTTCCTGTTCAACACGACCTTCGGCTTCTTCGGCTTCGCCGACCCCGCCTCGGACGCGGGCTTGGAGAAGCACCGCGAGGACTTCGGCCAGACTCTGGGGGTGTGGGGCGTCGAGACCGGCCCCTACCTCGTGCTGCCGTTCTTCGGCCCCTCCAACCTCCGGGACGGCATCGGCTTCGGCGTCGATGCGTACGCCGCGCTGATCGGCCGCTTCGACAGTGTCCGGTTCCGGAACAGCCTGGCCGGCCTGCAGTTCGTGGACGTCCGGGCACAGCTGCTGCCCGCGGACCGTCTGCTGAACGACGCCCTCGACCGTTACACGCTGGTGCGCGACACCTACCTCCAGCGGCGTCGCAACCTCGTGTTCGACGGCGACCCACCCGACGACGACTGACTCCGGACGCTTCATCATGACCCGATACCTGCTGGCGGCGCTCGCCGCCTGGCTGTTCGCCCTGGCCCCCGCGGGCCCCGCCGCGGCCCAGACCGCGCCGCCGCCCGACGAGCAGATCCGCGCGATGAGCACGCAGATCCTCGAGCGCATCAAGGCCGACAAGGACCTGCAGGCGGGCGACCTGCGCAAGCTGTCGCAGTTCGTCGACGAGTCGATCATGCCCAGCGTCAACTTCGAGCGGATGACCGCGCTGTCGGTCGGCCGGAGCTGGCGGCAGGCCACGCCGGAGCAGCAGAAGCAGCTGATGGTCGAGTTCCGCGCGCTGCTGCTGCGGACCTACGCGGGCGCGCTGTCCGCGGTGAAGGACCAGACGGTGCGGGTCAAGCCGCTGCGCGCCGCGGCCGACGACGCCGAGGTCATCGTGCGCACCGAGATCGTCCAGAGCCGCGGCGATCCGATCCAGCTCGACTACCGGATGGAGAAGGCCGGGGCCGCATGGCGGATCTACGACCTGAACGTGCTCGGGGTGTGGCTGGTCGAGACCTACCGCAACCAGTTCACCCAGGAGATCAACGCGAAGGGCATCGACGGCCTCATCAAGAGCCTGGCCGATCGCAACCGGGCGTTCTCCCAGAGCGCCAAGAGCTGATCCGACGTGCCGACCTGTCCCGCCGAGATCGTGATGCAGGGCGCACCGGCCGCGCTCCAGGCGGCGCGCGAGGCGCTCGCCGGCGGGGGCGGCAGCCTCGACCTGTCGCCGCTCGTGCGGTTCGATTCCTCGGCCGTCGCGGTGCTGGTGGCGCTGCGGCGGGAGGCCGGTTCCGGTGCCGCGTTCCGGAACCCGCCGGCGAACTTGCGTAAACTCGCGTCCCTCTACGGCGTCGAGGCGGCGCTGTTCGGCCCGCCGGCACGCTGACCGGCCGGCACGCTGCCGCCCGAGCCGTCCCTGTGCGCGGGCGTTCGGCCCGTCGCCGGTCTTCCGTTCGCCGCCCATGCCCGCCGTCATCGACATCGCCTCCGTCCACAAGCGCTACGGCGCGTTCGAGGCGCTCCGAGGCGTGTCGCTGCAGGTCGAGCAGGGCGAGTTCTTCGGTCTGCTCGGCCCGAACGGAGCGGGCAAGACCTCGCTGATCTCGATCGTCGCGGGCCTGAACCGTCCGAGTTCCGGCACGGTCCGGGTGATGGGCCACGACGTCGTCGACGACTACCGGGCCGCCCGCCGCGCGCTCGGCGTGGTGCCGCAGGAGCTGGTCTTCGATCCCTTCTTCACCGTGCGCGAGACGCTGCGGCTGACCTCGGGCTACTACGGACTCAAGCGCAACGATGCCTGGATCGACGAGATCCTCCATCACCTCGATCTGACGTCGAAGGCCGACGCGAACATGCGCGCGCTGTCCGGCGGCATGAAGCGCCGGGTGCTGGTCGCGCAGGCGCTGGTGCATCGGCCGCCGGTGATCGTGCTCGACGAGCCCACCGCCGGGGTCGACGTCGAGCTGCGCCAGACGCTCTGGAAGTTCGTGCGCGGGCTCAACCGGGACGGCCACACGATCGTGCTGACGACCCATTATCTCGAGGAGGCGCAGGAGCTGTGCGGCCGGATCGCGATGCTCAAGGCGGGCAGGGTGGTCGCGCTCGAGCGGACCTCCGACCTGCTCGGGCGCTTCGGCGGCGGGACGGTGTGGCTGCGGCTGTCCGGCGCACCGCTGCCGGCCGCGCTGCGCACGCTGCTGCAGGGCGAGCCGGGCGCCGATGGCCGGATCGCGCTGCGCCTCGAGGACTGGCAGCGGCTCGAGCCGATCCTGGCCGCCCTGCGCGAGGCCGGCTGCCGGATCGAGGAGATGGAGCTGGCGCACACCGATCTGGAGGATGTGTTTCTCAGGATCATGGCTCAGAACCCGACCGCGCCGATGCGCCTCGAGGCCACGAAATGACCGGCTTCCAGACCCTCCTCTACAAGGAGATGCTGAGGTTCTGGAAGGTCGCCGTGCAGACGGTGGCCGCCCCGGTGCTGACCGCGATGCTCTACCTGCTGGTGTTCTCGCAGGCGCTGGCGGACCACGTGCAGGTCTATCCGGGCGTGCCCTACGTGAACTTCCTGGTGCCCGGGCTGGTGATGATGTCGGTGCTGCAGAACGCGTTCGCCAACGCGTCCTCGTCGCTCATCCAGTCGAAGGTGACCGGCAACCTGGTGTTCGTGCTGCTGCCCCCGCTCTCGCCGCTCGAGCTGTTCGGCGCCTACGTGCTGGCCGCTGTCGTGCGGGGCCTGATGGTCGGATTCGGCGTGTTCCTGGTCACCGCCCTGTTCGCCCCGCCGATGTTCGCCGCCCCCGGCTGGATCCTGGTCTTCGCGGTCCTGGGCAGTGCGATTCTCGGTACAATGGGCCTGATCGGCGGGATCTGGGCCGAGAAGTTCGACCAGATCGCGATGTTCCAGAACTTCCTGATCATGCCGGCGACCTTCCTCGCCGGCGTCTTCTATTCCGTGCATTCGCTGCCGGCGTTCTGGCAGACGGTGTCGCACCTGAATCCGTTCTTCTACATGGTCGACGGCTTCCGCTACGGCTTCTTCGGGCACTCCGACGTGTCGCCCGTCGTCAGCCTCGCGATCGTCGTCGCGACGCTGGCCGTCGTGGCCGGCGTGGCCCTGCGGATGCTGCACACCGGCTGGCGGATCCGCCACTGAAGCCCTCCCCGGCGCGGGCCTCCCGCACGCGCCACCACGCCGTCAGACACGCATCATGACCACCCCCGACGCCATCCACCGGTACATCGCCGACGGCCTGCCGTGCGAGCACCTTCATGTCGACGGCGACGGCCGCCACTTCGAGGCGACGATCGTCTCGGCCCAGTTCGCCGGCAAGCGCCCGGTGCAGCGTCACCAGATGGTCTACGCGGTGCTCGGCGACCGGATGCGCGAGGAGATCCACGCGCTGTCGATGACCACGCTGACGCCCGAGGAATGGGCGGCGCAGCGCACGAAGCAGGGGTGAGATGGACAAGCTGCTGATCCACGGCGGCCGCCGCCTGCAGGGCGACGTGCGCATCTCGGGCGCGAAGAACGCCGCGCTGCCGATCCTGTGCGCCGGCCTGCTGGTGCCGGGCACGCTCGAGCTGTCGAACGTGCCGCAGCTCCAGGACGTCGGCACGACGCTCAAGCTGCTCGAGCGGATGGGCGTGAAGTCGACGCGCGACGTCGCGGCCGGCACCGTGACGCTCGACGGATCGTCGGTCACCAGCACCGAGGCCGCCTACGACCTCGTGAAGACGATGCGTGCCTCGATCCTCGTGCTCGGCCCGCTGGTGGCGCGCTTCGGGGAGGCGCGGGTGTCGCTGCCCGGCGGCTGCGCGATCGGCCAGCGGCCAGTCGACCAGCACATCAAGGGCCTGCAGGCCCTCGGCGCCCGCATCGACATCGAGCACGGCTACGTGATCGCGCGCGCCTCGCGCCTGCGCGGCACGAAGATCGTGACCGACATGGTGACGGTCACCGGCACCGAGAACCTGATGATGGCCGCGACGCTGGCCGAGGGCGAGACGGTCATCGAGAACGCGGCGCGCGAGCCCGAGGTGGTCGACCTCGCCAACGCGCTGATCGCGCTCGGCGCGCGGATCCGCGGCGCCGGCACGGACCGCATCGTCATCGAGGGCGTCGACGCGCTGCACGGCGGCGCGCACCGCGTGATGTCCGATCGGATCGAGACCGGCACCTTCCTCTGCGCGGTGGCGGCCGCCGGCGGCGACCTGCGGCTGACCCACTGCGAGCCGGACACGCTCGACGCGACGCTCGACAAGCTGCGCGAGGCGGGCCTGCGCATCGAGTGCGGCCCCGACTGGATCCGCGGCACGATGGACGGCCGGCCGAAGTCGGTCAACGTGCGCACCGCGCCGTATCCCGGCTTCGCCACCGACATGCAGGCGCAGATGATGGCGGTGAACTGCGTGGCCGACGGCACCGGCGTGATCACCGAGACGATCTTCGAGAACCGGTTCATGCACGTGCAGGAGATGCGGCGCCTCGGCGCCGAGATCGACACCGAGGGCACGACCGCGGTCGTCCGCGGCAAGCGCGGCCTGTCGGGCGCGATCGTGATGGCGACCGACCTGCGCGCCTCCGCCGGGCTGGTGATCGCCGGACTGGTCGCCGACGGCGACACGCTGGTCGACCGCGTCTACCACCTCGATCGCGGCTACGACCGGATGGAGCGCAAGCTCGCCGCCGTCGGCGCGAGCATCGAGCGCGTGCGCACGGTGGACGACGCATGATCACGCTCGCGCTGTCCAAGGGGCGCATCCTCGACGACACGCTGCCGCTGCTGAAGTCGGTCGGCATCGACGTCGATCCGGCGGTGCTCGACTCCCGCAAGCTGATCCTGCCCACCGCCGATCCCGGCCTGCGGCTGATCATCGTGCGGGCCTCCGACGTGCCCACCTACGTGCAGTACGGCGCGGCCGACCTCGGCGTCGCGGGCCGCGACGTGCTGCTCGAGCACGGTGGCGACGGGCTCTACCAGCCGATCGACCTGGGCATCGGCCGATGCCGCATGTGCGTGGCGGTGAAGCGGGGCTTCGACTATGCCGCGGCGGTGCGTCGCGGCGCGCGGCTGCGCGTGGCCACCAAGTACGTGACCGTGGCGCGCGAGCACTTCGCGGCCAAGGGCGTGCACGTCGACCCGATCAAGCTGTACGGCTCGATGGAGCTGGCGCCGCTGGTGGGGCTGGCCGACGCGATCGTCGACCTGGTGTCCACCGGCAGCACGCTCCGCGCCAACGACCTGGTCGAGGTCGAGGAGATCATGCAGATCTCGTCGCGCCTGATCGTCAACCAGGCCTCGCTCAAGACCCGCCACGCGGCGCTCGCGCCGCTGCTCGATCGGCTGGCCGGCGCGGCCGCCGCGGAGTCCCGGGCATGAACGCCCCCGGACCCGACATCCACCGCCTCGACAGCACCGAGCCGGCGTTCGACGCCCGGCTCGGCGCGCTGCTGGCCTGGGAGGCCGACCAGGACGCCGAGATCGAGCGCGCCGCCGCCGACATCCTGCGCGACGTGCGGGCCCGCGGCGACGCGGCGGTGCTCGAGTACACCCGCCGCTTCGACCGGCTCGACGTCGCCGACGCGGCCGCGCTCGAGCTGCCGCGCGCCGAGCTGGAGGCGGCGCTCGCCGGCCTCGCACCCGCCCGCCGCGACGCGCTGGAGGCCGCCGCCGAACGGGTGCGCGACTACCACCGCCACCAGCTCGCGCAATCGTGGTCCTACGTCGACGCCGACGGCACGCGCCTCGGCCAGAAGGTCGGTCCGCTCGATCGCGCCGGTCTCTACGTGCCGGGCGGCAAGGCCGCCTACCCGTCGTCGGTGCTGATGAACGCGATTCCGGCGAAGGTCGCCGGGGTCCCCGAGCTGGTCATGGTCACGCCCACGCCCGGCGGCGTGCGCAATCCGCTGGTGCTGGCCGCCGCCGCGATCGCGGGCGTGGACCGCGTGTTCACCATCGGCGGCGCGCAGGCGGTCGGCGCGCTCGCCTACGGCACGGCCACCGTGCCCGCGGTCGACAAGATCGTCGGCCCGGGCAATGCCTATGTCGCCGAGGCCAAGCGCCGCGTGTTCGGCACCGTGGGCATCGACATGATCGCCGGGCCGTCCGAGATCCTGGTGATCTGCGACGGCGGCACCGATCCCGACTGGATCGCGATGGACCTGTTCTCGCAGGCCGAGCACGACGAGCTCGCGCAGGCCATCCTGCTGTGCCCGGACGCCGCCTTCCTCGATGCCGTGCACGCCGCGGTGCGTCGGCTGCTGCCGACGATGCCGCGTCGCGACGTGATCGCCGCCTCGCTCGCCGGCCGCGGCGCGCTGGTGAAGGTCCGCAGCCTGGAGGAGGCCTGCGAGATCGCCAACCGGATCGCGCCGGAGCACCTCGAGATCTCCACCGCCGAGCCGCAGCGCTGGGCCGATCGGATCCGCCACGCCGGCGCGATGTTCCTCGGCCCCTGGACCAGCGAGTCGCTCGGCGACTACTGCGCCGGCCCGAACCACGTGCTGCCGACGATGCGCACCGCGCGCTTCTCGTCGCCGCTCGGCGTCTACGACTTCCAGAAGCGCTCGAGCATCATCGAGGTGTCCGCCCGCGGCGCCCGCAGGCTCGGCGCGATCGCCTCCGAGCTCGCGCACGGCGAAGGCCTGCAGGCGCACGCGCGCAGCGCCGAGCTGCGTGCGGAGGCGCCCGAGTGAGCGTCTCGCCGCAGGACCTGATCCGCCCCGAGGTCCTCGCGATGGCGGGCTACCACGTGCCGTCTGCCGCCGGCCTCGTGAAGCTCGACGCGATGGAGAACCCGTATCCGCTGCCGCCCGAGCTCCAGCGGGCGCTGGCCGAGCGGCTCGCCGCGGTCGCGATCAACCGCTACCCGGCGCCGAGCTACACGCGGCTCAAGGCGCTCGTGCGCGAGAAGCTCGGCGTGCCGGCGGGTGCCGAGGTGCTGCTGGGCAACGGCTCCGACGAACTGATCACGATGATGTCGGTGGCCACCGCGAAGCCGGGCGCCACCGTCGTCGCGCCCGCCCCGTCGTTCGTCATGTACGACCTGTCGACGCGCCTGGCCGGCGCCACCTACGTGCCGGTGCCGCTCGCGGCCGACCTGTCGCTCGACCTGCCGGCGATGCTCGCCGCGATCGAGCGGCACCGTCCGGCGCTGGTCTGGCTCGCCTACCCCAACAACCCGACCGGCAACTGCTTCGCGCGCGCCGACGTCGAGGCGATCCTGGCCGTCGCCCCCGGCCTGGTCGTGCTCGACGAGGCCTATCAGCCCTTCGCGCTCGACAGCTGGATGGACGCGCTGCCCGCCCACGACAACCTGGTCGTGATGCGGACCGTCTCCAAGCTCGGCCTCGCCGGCATCCGGATCGGCTACATGGCCGCCGCGCCGCGCTGGATCGCCGAGTTCGACAAGGTCCGCCCGCCGTACAACGTCAGCGTCCTCGACGAGGCCGCCGCCGAGTTCGCGCTCGAGCACCTCGACGTGCTGCTGGCGCAGGCCGCCCGGCTGCGCGAGGACCGGGGGCACCTCGCCGCGGCCCTCGCCGCCCTCCCGGGGGTCGCGGTGTTCCCGTCGCGCGCCAACTTCCTGCTGGTCCGGGTGCCCGACTCGACGGCGGTCGCCGCCGGCATGCGCGAGCGCGGCGTGCTGATCAAGGACGTGGGTAGAATGCATCCGCTGCTGGCGGGATGCCTGCGCCTGACCGTGGGCACGCCCGACGAGAACGCGGCCATGCTCGATGCGCTGCGCGGCGCGCTCGCAGCGCGTGCCGGGCGCTGATCCGACCGCCGCTCGCCCCCTCCGACCCGACCGCCTCCGACCGTCCCACTGCCATGCGCACCGCCGAAGTCCGCCGCGACACCGCCGAGACACAGATCCGCGTCCGCATCGACCTGGACGGCACCGGCCGCCAGACACTCGCCTCGGGCGTGCCGTTCCTCGACCACATGCTCGACCAGATCGCCCGTCACGGGCTGGTCGACCTCGAGGTCGAGGCGCACGGCGACCTGCACATCGACGGCCACCACACCGTCGAGGACATCGGCATCACGCTCGGCCAGGCGGTCGCGCGGGCCGTCGGCGACAAGAAGGGGATCCGCCGCTACGGCCACGCCTACGTCCCGCTCGACGAGGCGCTGTCGCGGGTCGTGGTCGACTTCTCCGGTCGCCCCGGCCTGGTCTGGAACGTCCCGTTCACCCGCGCGATGATCGGCAGCTTCGACGTCGACCTCGCGCACGAGTTCTTCCAGGGCTTCGTGAACCACGCGCAGATGACGGTGCACGTCGACACCCTGCGCGGCGACAACGCGCACCACCAGTGCGAGACGGTGTTCAAGGCCTTCGCGCGCGCCTTCCGCATGGCGGTCGAGCCCGATCCGCGCGCCGCCGGGCAGATCCCGTCCACCAAGGGCAGCCTGCTGGGCTGAGGCCCCGCCTGCCGACCACCCGGACCCGGACCCCGACGCGATGACGACGATCGTGGTGGTCGACTACGGCATGGGCAACCTGCGCTCGGTGGCCAAGGCGCTCGAGCATGTCGCGCCCAAGGCGCGCGTCGAGATCTCCGGCGAGGCGGCCCGCATCCGGGCCGCGGACCGCGTGGTGTTCCCCGGCCAGGGCGCGATGCCCGACTGCATGCGCCACCTCGACGAGGCCGGTCTGCGCGAGGCGGTCCTCGAGGCCGCGCGCACCAAGCCCCTGTTCGGCGTGTGCATCGGCGAGCAGATGCTGTTCGACGCCAGCGAGGAGGGCGGCACCGCCGGCCTCGGCCTGCTCGCGGGGCAGGTCGTCCGCTTCCCCGGCGACATGCACGGTGCGGACGGCGCCCGCCTGAAGGTGCCCCACATGGGCTGGAACCGGGTCGCCCAGGACCGCCCGCACGCGCTGTGGGCGGGGGTGCCGGACGGCGCGTACTTCTACTTCGTCCACAGCTACCACGCCCGTCCCGACGATCCGGGCCTGACGGTGGGCAGCACCGAGTACGGGCGCCGCTTTACCTGTGTCGTGGCGCGGGATAACATTTTTGCCACCCAGTTCCATCCCGAGAAGAGTGCGGCCCACGGGCTCAAGCTCTACGCGAATTTCGTCGACTGGCGTCCCTGACCGCCGACCGTCCCGCTCGACGCCCTCCACGCACTTCGCCGACCCAGGCCCCTCCGATGCTGCTGATCCCCGCCATCGACCTCAAGGATGGCCGCTGCGTGCGCCTTCGCCAGGGCGACATGGACGACGCGACCGTCTTCTCCGACGACCCGGCCGCGATGGCCCGGAAGTGGCTGGAACTGGGTGCCAGACGCCTGCACCTGGTCGACCTGAACGGCGCGTTCGCCGGCAAGCCGAAGAACGAGGCCGCGATCAAGGCGATCGTCAACGAGGTCGGGTCGCGCATCCCGGTGCAGATCGGCGGCGGCATCCGCGATCTCGACACCATCGAGCGCTACCTCGACGGCGGCATCTCGTACGTGATCATCGGCACCGCCGCGGTCAAGAACCCGGGCTTCCTGCACGATGCCTGCGGCGCCTTCCCCGGGCAGGTCATCGTCGGCCTCGACGCCCGCGACGGCAAGGTCGCCACCGACGGCTGGAGCAAGCTCACCGGCCACGACGTGCTCGATCTGGCCAAGAAGTTCGAGGGCTACGGCATCGAGTCGGTCATCTACACCGACATCGGCCGCGACGGCATGCTGAGCGGCGTGAACATCGAGGCCACGGTGCGGCTCGCGCGCGGCCTGACCGTGCCGGTCATCGCCTCCGGCGGCGTGTCCTCGCTCGAGGACGTCGACCAGCTGTGCGCGGTCGAGCACGAGGGCATCGAGGCCGCCATCGTCGGCCGCGCCATCTACGACGGCACGCTCGACTTCGCTGCCGCCCAGGGCCGCGCCGACGAGCTCGGCGGCGAGTCGTGACGGTCGCCGCGGTCCGGTCGATCCGCCGTCGCCTCCGGGCGGTCGGGCGGCGCTGAGATGCTCACCAAGCGGATCATCCCCTGCCTCGACGTGACGGCCGGCAGGGTCGTCAAGGGCGTGAACTTCCTCGCGCTGCGCGATGCCGGCGACCCGGTCGAGATCGCGCGCCGCTACGACGCCGAGGGCGCCGACGAGCTGACCTTCCTCGACATCACCGCGTCGTCGGACGAGCGCGACATCATCCTGCACGTCATCGAGGCGGTGGCGGCCGAGGTGTTCATCCCGCTCACGGTGGGCGGTGGGGTGCGCGCCGTCGAGGACGTGCGCCGCCTGCTCAACGCGGGCGCCGACAAGGTCTCGATCAACACCGCCGGGCTGCAGAACCCGCAGCTCATCGCCGACGCGGCCGGCCGCTTCGGCTCGCAGGCGATCGTCTGCGCCATCGATGCCAAGCAGGTCGAACCGGGACGCTGGGAGGTCTTCACCCACGGCGGCCGCAAGGCCACCGGCCGCGATGCCGTCGAGTGGGCGCGCGAGGTCGAGCGCCTCGGTGCCGGCGAGATCCTGCTGACCAGCATGGACCGCGACGGCACGAAGCAGGGCTTCGACCTCGGCCTGACCCGCGCGGTGTCCGATGCCGTCGGCATCCCGGTCATCGCCTCGGGCGGCGTCGGCACCCTGCAGCACCTGGCCGACGGCGTCGTCGAGGGCCGCGCCGACGCGGTGCTCGCAGCGAGCATCTTCCACTTCGGCCAGCACACGGTCGACGAGGCCAAGCGCCACCTCGCGGCGCAGGGCATCGCGATGCGGCTGCAATGAGCGGCCCGTCGGCCGGCGGTGCGACCGGGCGCCCGGCCACCGGCGGCGAGGCCGTCGCCGAGGGCGCGACCGTCGACTGGCTCGACGCGGTGCGCTGGGACGCGGCCGGGCTGGTGACCGCGATCGCCCAGGATGCGGAAACCGGCCGCATCCTGATGGTCGCCTGGATGAACCGCGAGGCCCTCGCCGAGACCGCCCGCAGCGGCCGGGCGGTGTACTTCTCGCGCTCCCGCCAGCGCCTCTGGCGCAAGGGCGAGGAATCCGGGCACGCCCAGGCGGTTCGCGAGCTCCGCCTCGACTGCGACGGCGACGCCGTGCTGCTGTCGGTCGGGCAGGCCGGCGGCATCGCCTGCCACACCGGCCGCGAATCCTGCTTCTTCAGCCGCTGGGAGGACGGCCGCTGGGTCGTCGTCGATCCGGTGCTGAAGGATCCCGAATCGATCTACAAGTAGGATTGCCCGCATGACCGAACGCAGCGACGACACCCTCGCGCGGCTGGCCGCGACCGTCGCCTCCCGGCGCGGCGCCGACCCCGACACCTCCTACGTGGCGCGGCTGCTGCACAAGGGCGAGGACGCGATCCTCAAGAAGATCGGCGAGGAGGCGACCGAGACCGTGATGGCCGCCAAGGACGGCGACGCCGGCCGGATCGTCTCCGAGACCGCCGACCTGTGGTTCCACTGTCTTGTCATGCTCGCCCATTACAATCTCACGCCCGCCGACGTGCTGGCCGAGCTGGTGCGCCGGGAGGGGACCTCGGGCATCGACGAGAAGGCGCTGCGCAAGCAGCGGGACTGACGGATCCAGGAAGCCGACATGAGCCAGGACTGCATCTTCTGCCGCATCGTCCGGGGCGAGATCCCCGCCCGCAAAGTCTACGAGGACGAGGACATCCTCGCCTTCCACGACATCAACCCGGCGGCCCCGGTGCACTTCCTGATCATCCCCAAGGTCCACGTCGTGAACCTCTACGACGCAGACATGGCCCACCAGGCCGTGCTGGGCAAGATGCTCGGAATGGCCGGGCAGCTGGCGCGGGAACAGGGCCTGGCGGACGGCTTTCGGACCATCATCAACAACGGAAGGGTGGGTCGGCAGGAGGTGTATCATCTCCATATGCATGTGTTGGGCGGTCCCGACCCCCTTCGCTCGGGCGTCAATCCGCCCTGATAAAGGAGTTCGCGATGGGTTCGTTGAGCATTTGGCACTGGCTGATCGTCCTCGTGATCATCATGCTGGTCTTCGGCACCAAGAAGCTTCGCAACATCGGGTCCGATCTCGGCGGCGCGGTGAAGGGCTTCAAGGACGGCGTCAAGGAAGGCTCGGAATCGGCTGCGGCCGACGCGCAGGCCTCCAAGACGATCGACGTCGACGCCAAGACGAAGAGCTGACGGCACGCGGGTCGCCCGCTTCGCGGGGCACCCCGTCCGATCGGTGGTTGCAGAGTGCGAGCGGCCGAGTGCCGCTCGCTGCGTTTAGGTCCTCATGTTCGACATCGGTCTCTCCGAGATGGTGGTCCTCGCGGTCGTGGCGCTCGTCGTCCTCGGCCCGGAGCGTCTGCCCAAGGTCGCCAAGCAGGCCGGTGCCTGGATGGGCAAGCTGCGCCGCTACGTCGACGACGTGAAGTCGGACATCAACCGCCAGATGGAGCTCTCCGAGCTCCGAGACCTGAAGTCGCAGCTCACCGACGCCGCCAAGGACATCCAGTCCTCGGTGGGCTCGACCGTCTCCGACGTGCAGTCGTCCTTCGACGACGTGAACAAGGCGCTCGAAGGCTCGGCCGACACCGCGCCGAAGACCGACTGGGACAAGATCTACGCGACCCGCCGGGCGCGCGAGCGGATCAAGGACCGTCGCATCGAGCGGGAGAAAGAGCTCGGCATCAAGCGGCCCAAGCGGCCGTTCCACCGCTGAGGCCCCCGTGTCGCTGAAGGATCTGCTCGGCCGCAAGAAGAAGCCCGACGTCGACCCGGCGCAGGACGAGAGCTTCGTCTCGCACCTGGTCGAGCTGCGCGATCGCATGATCCGCTCGCTGGTGGTCGTGCTGATCCTGTTCGGGGTCTGCTTCTACTTCAGCGGCGAGATCATGAAGTTCCTGTCGCAGCCCCTCTATCAGGCGCTGCCGGCCGGGACCAAGCCGATCTTCACCGACCAGGCGGGGGCGTTCTTCACGCTCACCAAGGTCTCGTTCCTGACCGCGCTGCTCGCCGCGCTGCCCTGGGTGCTGTACCAGGCGTGGGCGTTCGTCGCACCGGGCCTCTACGACCACGAGAAGCGCTTCGCGCTGCCGCTGATCGTCTCCAGCGTCTTCTTCATGCTGGTCGGCATCTCGTTCGCCTACTACTTCGTGCTGCCCGCGGCCTACAAGTTCTTCATCTCCTTCTCGGCGCAGACGGGTGCCGAGACCCTGCAGGACCTCCAGAAGTACTGGGACTTCACGCTGGCGATCTTCTTCGGCTTCGGGATCACCTTCGAGGTGCCGGTGGTCGAGATGCTGCTGGTCAAGCTCGGCATGGTCACCACCCAGCAGCTGCGGGAGGCGCGCCGCTACGTCATCGTCGGCGCGTTCGTCGTCGCGGCGGTGCTCACGCCGCCCGACGTGCTGTCGCAGTTCATGCTCGCGATCCCGCTGATCATCCTCTACGAGCTCGGCATCTGGCTGTCGGGCTTCATCGCTTCGGTCAGCCGGGCGCCGGCGCCGGCCGACGAGGCCGCGGCGGCCGCCGGCACCCCCACCGACCCGCGCTGAGCGGTCCGCGCCGCGCGGGCGCGGCGTCAGCGCCGGTCCGGGTCGGGCAGCGAGTCCAGCTTCGCCGCGAAGCGGCGCATGCCTCCGAGCCAGCGGTCGTAGTCCTCGCCCTTGCGCCGGAAGTAGGTCTCGACCTGCGGGTGCGGCAGGATCAGGAAGGTCTCGGCCGCCATGCCGTCCACCACGCAGTCGGCCAGCGCGGCGGGCGTGATCACCCCGTCGTTGGCGGCCGCCGCGGCGCCCGCGCGCTGCTGGATCATCGGCGTGTCCACCGCCTGCGGGCACAGCACCGAGACCCGCACGCCGGCCGCGCCGTGCTGGATCGACAGCCATTCGCCGAAGGCCACCGCCGCATGCTTGGTGACCGCGTAGGTCGCGGAAGGCAGGGAGGTCAGCAGGCCCGCGGCCGATGCGGTGTTCAGCAGGTAGCCCTCGCCGCGCGCGCGCATCCCGGGGACCACCGCGCGGGCCGCATAGACGTGGGCCATGACGTGGACCTGCCAGGACAGCGTCCAGTCGGCGTCGGGCGTGAACTCGCTGCCGTCGCGGATCAGGCCGGCGTTCGAGCAGAACACGTCGACATGGCCGAAGCGGGCGTCGGCCGCCGCCACGAGTGCCTGGACGTCCGACTCGATGCCGACGTCCCCCGGCACGGCGAGCGTGGCCACGGCGGCGCGCCCGGCGCCGTCTCCGGCCGACAGGTCCGCGGCCAGCGCCTCGAGTGCGGCGCGCTGCGCCGGCAGGTCGGCGAGCACCAGGCCGCGCGGTCGCTCGCGGGCGAAGCGCAGCGCGAGCGCGCGGCCGATGCCGCTGGCCGCCCCGGTGATGACGATCGAACGGTCGACGAGCTTCATGGTCGGGTCTCCTCCATGAGGCGAAGGTAACCCGTCCGCCGTCGCGCCGGGGCGTCCGGCTAGGGCCGCTGCAAGGACTGCAGGTACTCGGCGAGCGCCAGGATGCGCCCGCGCACGCCCCACTCCGCCGGGAACGGCGTGCCGCGCGTCTGCGCCTCGGACTGATCGCGGTAGACGCGCCCCCACACCGGCATCTCGCGCGTGCCGTGCACGCCCGGCTCGGTCATGCCGCGACCGTCGATGAGGTCGGCGATCTCGGATCGCGGGAAGGTGCCGCCGCGACGCCGGGCGATCGTCGTCAGGTCCGACGGCACCCGGGCCAGGAAGGGCCGCATCGGACCGTCGCCGCGCGCCTCCATGCCGTGACAGGTGGCGCAGTTCGACTCGAACTCGAGCCGGCCTCGCTCGAGCATCGACGGGAGCTCGGCAGCGGGCACCGCGGAGGGGGTGGGTACGGACGGCTGCGCGCAGGCCGGCGCGGCGATCGCGCAAGCGACGAGCAGCAGGGCCGCCGCGGCGATCGGAGGGGGCCTCACGCCGCCGATGCGGCCGCGGGCGGGTGTGATTCGGAGACGGACTGGCATGGCTCGACCTCGGGCGCCCCGGACCGCGGGGCTCGTGGACAGTCTGCGACCGGTGACCCGGCACCGCTTGACCCATGTCAACGCAGGGTCGAAGCCGGTGAGCCTGGCCGGTGCGTCGCAAGATGGCGGACTGCACACTGACGGCGGACGGTCTCTTGCCGTGCTGTCCGATGTGCGCGGACGACCCTGTCCGCGGCCCCGTTCACGCGTTCCGGACCGCGAGCACCTCTTGACCCGCACACCCTCCCGACGAAGCCGATCGAGTCCGGACCCCGGCCCGGGCTCGAAGCCGTCGTCGGGGGCTGCGCCGGGCCCGTCCCCGAATCCGTCCCCGAATCCGTCCCCGAGCGCATCGCCGAGCGCATCGCCGAGTGCGCAGCGGGGTCGCCGGTCACGCGGGCCGGCGGGTCGGGACGTGCTCGGGCCGGTGTTCGACACGCTGCCCAGCCTGATCGCGGTGCTCGATGCCCGCGGCGACATCGTCGCGGTCAATGCCGCCTGGCGACGCTTCGTCACCACGGCCGGCTCCGACGACCCCGCCGTCGGTCTCCGCGACAACTACCTCCGCGTCTGCGCGAGCGCGCGCGCGAGCTGCGTCGAGGCCGGTCAGGTCGAGGACGGCCTGCGCAGGATCCTGGCGGGCGAAGCCGAGGGGTTCGATCTCGAGTACCGCTGCGAGACGCCGGGTCGACCGCAGTGGTTCCACCTGCAGGCGACCCGCTGGCCCGGGCGCGGACCGGTGCGCGTCGTGGTCTCGCACACCGAGATCACCGCCCGGGCGCTCGCCGAGCAGGCGCTGCGCGAGGCCGACCGTCGCAAGGACGAGTTCCTCGTGATGCTCGCCCACGAGCTGCGCAGCCCGCTGGCACCCCTGCTGAACGCAGCCCGTGTCGTGGAGCGCTCCGAGGCGCTGAGCGACCGCGGCCGCGAGGCGATCGCGATGGTCGGGCGGCAGGCGCGGCAGCTGTCGCGCCTCGTCGACGACCTGCTGGATCTCAGCCGCATCACGCGGGGCAAGATCGCGCTGCGCCGCAGGCCCGTGGACGTCGTCTCGGCCGTGCGCGACGCGATCGGGGCGGCCGCGGCCGCGGCCCACGCACGCGGCCATCGCATCGAGGCCGATCTGCCGGCGTCGCCGCTGCACGTCGATGCCGATCCGGTCAGGCTGGCGCAGATGCTCGGCAACCTCCTCGACAATGCCTGCAAGTACACCCCGGACGGCGGGCGCATCACGATCTCCGCCCTCGGCGGGCCCGCCACGGTCGACATCGCCGTCACCGACACCGGCATCGGCATCGATCCGGCGAAGCTGCCCGGACTGTTCGAGATCTTCCACCAGATCGACACCACGCTGGACCGGGCCTCGGGTGGCCTCGGCATCGGCCTGAGCGTGGTCAGGCGGCTCGCCGAGCAGCACGGCGGGCGGGTCCGCGCCGAGAGCGCCGGCGCAGGGCGGGGCACGACCTTCACGCTCACGATGCCGCGGGCGGCTGCTGCCGACCCGGCCCTCGCCCCCCCCGCCGCCTGAGACCCTCCGCGGCGGAATCGCGCGGCCGGTCCCGGCCCGCAGGCGGGTACCATCGGCCTCTACACAGACGTGCGGGCCCGTGCGGGGGCCCACCCAGGAGACTCCGTCCGATGAACGCGCCCACCGAAGGGATGCGGCTGGTCACCAGCCTCAAGGAACGCTACACCGCCGACCAGGGGTGGGTGTACATGACCGGCACCCAGGCGCTGGTCCGGCTGCCGATCCAGCAGCGGCTGCGCGATGCCGCGGCCGGCCTCAACACCGGCGGCTACGTGTCCGGCTACCGTGGCTCGCCGCTCGGCCGCTACGACATGGAGCTGACCGCCGCGCAGGACGTGCTCGGGCGCCACAACGTCGTCTTCCGTGCCGGCATCAACGAGGACCTCGCGGCCACGGCGCTCTGGGGCGCGCAGTACGTGGGGGTGTTCCCCGGTGCGAAGGTCGACGGCGTCTTCGGCATCTGGTACGGCAAGGGCCCCGGCGTCGACCGCTCCGGCGACCCCTTCCGTCACGCCAACCTCGCCGGCACCTCGCCGCTCGGCGGCGTGCTGGCGCTGGCCGGCGACGACCACGGCGCGAAGTCGTCCACCGTCGCGAACTACTCGGACCTGAACTTCGTCGCCGCGACGATCCCGCTGCTCTATCCGAGCAACGCGCAGGAACTGCTCGACCTCGGCCTGCACGGCATCGCGATGAGCCGGTATTCCGGCTGCTGGACCGGCATGAAGGTGGTCACCGACGTCGTCGAGGGCGGCGGCTCGGTCTATGTCGCGCCCGATTCGCCGGTCATCGTCGTCCCGCCGGAGGGCGAACTGCCCGCCGGCGGCGTGCACACCCGCGGCTTCGACATGGCGGTGCCGCAGGAAGAGCGGCTGCACCATCACAAGATCTATCGCGTGCTCGCCTACGCGCGCGCCAACGGTCTCAACCGGATCGGCGGCGCGATCGGCGAGGCCCGCATCGGGGTGGTCGCCGCCGGCAAGGCCTGGCAGGACCTGCAGCAGGCGATGGTCGCGCTCGGCCTCGACGAGGCGGGACTGCGCTCGCTCGGCGTGCGCACGCTGAAGGTCGGCCTGGTCTGGCCGCTCGACCCCACGATCGTCCGCGAGTTCGCGCAGGGCCTGTCGTCGGTGCTGGTCATCGAGGAGAAGCGTCCGCTGCTCGAGGACCAGATGCGCAACGCGCTCTACGGCCTGGCCGGCGCGCCCGCCATCCGCGGCAAGTTCGCCGCCGGCGCGATGTTCGCCGAGGACCGCGGCACCGCGATCTTCCCGAACGCCGGCGAGATCTCGCCCGCCATGGTCGCGGCCGCGATCGTCGACGGTCTGCGTGCGATCGATCCGTCGTGCACCCTGTCGCTGCCCGCCGACGCCGCGGGACCGAGGTCGGACGGCCCGTCACCGGTACGCGCGCCGAGCTTCTGCTCGGGCTGCCCGCACGGCCGCTCCACGAAGCTGCCCGACGGCAGCCGCGCGCTCGCCGGCATCGGCTGCCACACGATGGCGATGTTCGTCGATCCGACCAAGACCACGACCGTCTCGCACATGGGCGGCGAGGGCGCGATGTGGCTCGGCCAGCAGCCGTTCACCACCGAGAAGCACGTGTTCGCGAACATGGGCGACGGCACGTACTTCCACTCCGGCTTCCTCGCGCTGCGCCAGGCGGTGGCCGCGCACGTGCCGATCACCTACAAGATCCTGCACAACGGCTTCGTGTCGATGACCGGCGGCCAGAAGATCGACGGCGAGCTGACCATCGCCGGCACCATCGGCGAACTGTCCGCCGAAGGCGTGAAGAAGATCGCGCTGGTGAGCGACGACCCGACGAAGTGGCAGGGCGTGTCGCTGCCGGCCGGCGTCACCGTGCACCACCGCTCCGAGCTCGACGCCGTGCAGCGCGACTTCCGCGAGTACGGCGACGTGTCCGTGATCGTCTACGACCAGCCGTGCGCCACCGAGCGCCGGCGGCTGCGCAAGCGCGGCAAGTGGGCCGACCCCGACAAGCGCGCGTTCATCAACAGCGCGGTCTGCGAGGGCTGCGGCGACTGCGGCAAGGTCACGAACTGCATGTCGATCGAGCCGCTCGAGACCGAGCTCGGCCGCAAGCGGCGCATCAACCAGTCGACCTGCAACAAGGACTTCTCCTGCCAGGAAGGCTTCTGCCCGAGCTTCGTCACCGTCGAGGGCGGCCGCGTGCGCAAGGCCGGCGGTGGCGAGGGCGCGGTGGCCGATCCGCTGGCCGCGGTCGCCGCGGCCGGCGATGCGGCGTTCCCGTCGCTGCCGATGCCCGCGATCGCGCGGCCCGACCGGTCGTACGCGATCATCATCGCCGGCATCGGCGGCACCGGCGTCGTGACCATCGGTCAGACCCTCGCCGTCGCCGCCCACCTCGAGGGGCTGTTCAGCTCGAACCTCGACGTCACCGGCCTCGCGCAGAAGTACGGCGCGGTGCTCTCGCACGTGAAGGTCGCGCCCGAGCCGGCGCTGCTGCACGCCACGCGGGTGGCCACCGGCGAGGCCGATGCGCTGATCGGCTGCGACCTGATCGTGTCGGCCGGCGACGAGACCTTCTCGAAGCTGCGCGCCGGCAGCGGCGGCGTGGTCTGCACCGACATGGTCCCGACCTCCGAGTTCTCCCGCAACCCGGACTGGAATCCGGACGCCGACGGCCTGGCCGCCAAGCTCGCCGGGGTGTTCGGCGAGCGCGGCCTCGCGATGGAGGCGCTGCGCCTGTCGACCGCGCTGATGGGCGATGCGATCACCGCGAACATGTTCATGCTCGGCGCCGCGTGGCAGCGCGGCCTCGTGCCGCTGACCTTCGACGCGATCGACCGCGCCATCGAGCTCAACGGCGTGGCCATCGAGAGCAACCGCCGCGCCTTCCTCTGGGGGCGGCGCGCCGCGCACGACCTGACCGCCGTCGAGCGGATCGCGACCGGCTCCGGGCCCGCGAGCGCGCAGGTGATCCGCTTCGACCCGAAGAAGCCGGCGACGCTCGCCGAGCTGATGGCGGTGCGCATCGGCTACCTGACGGACTACCAGGACGCGGCCTACGCGAACCGCTATGCGGCGACGGTCGAGCGGGTCAAGCAGGCGGAAGCCGCCCTCGGGCGGGGCGATGCGCTCGCCCGCGCGGTCGCGAAGTACCTGTTCAAGCTGATGGCCCACAAGGACGAGTGGGAGGTGGCGCGCCTCTACGCGCGGCCGGAGTTCCGCAAGGAGCTCGACCGTGCCTTCGAGGGCGACTTCAAGCTCAAGTTCCACGTCGCAGGCGGACCGTTCGGCCGCCGCGATCCGGTCTCGGGCAAGCTCGTCAAGCGCGAGGTCGGTCCGTGGCTGATGACCGCGTTCCGGCTGATGGCCCCGCTGCGCGGCCTGCGGGGCGGCGCGCTCGATCCGTTCCGCAACTCGTCGGAACGGCGGCTCGCGCGCGAGCTGCTCGCGACCTACGAAGCGGATCTCGAGCGCGTGCTCGCCGGCCTCGATGCCGACAACCATGGCGTCGCGGTGAAGCTCGCCTCGTTGCCCGAGCGGGTGCGCGGCTACGGTCACGTGCGCGAGCAGCATGCCGAGGCCGTCGCGAAGGAGCGCGAGGCGCTGCTCGCGCAGTGGCAGCAGGGTGGCGCGGCCGTCGTCGAGGTGAAGCGGCGGATGCAGGCGGCCTGAGGCCGAGGGCCGACCCCGGGGCGATGCCGCGGGGCGCGGGCCCGATCAGTCGGCGGACGCGACGACGAAACGCTCGAACGACTCTCGGATCCCGTCGATCGGCGCGTCGCGGAAGATGAACACCAGCTTCGATCCGCGCCCCGCGTCGGGCCACTGCGCCAGCGTGACCGGCGGATGGAACACATGGTGCACGCCGTGCAGCACCACCGGCAGCGGCTCGCCGGCGAGCGCCACCACCGCCTTGGCCCGCAGGAGCCGGTCGCCGTGGACGCGCCGCAGCTCGGCGAGCCAGTCGTGCAGCCGCTGCCAGTCGAGCGGCGCCTCGGGCGTCAGGCACAGGGCGCGAATGTCATCGCCATGCGCGTCGGGGTCGGGGCGTGCGGCGTGCACCGGCTCGAACCGGATCCAGCGGCTGAGCCGCGAGGCGAGGTCCGGCGAGCCACGCGGCAGCACCTCGTCAGCCGAGGCGCGCCCGGCGATGACGGGTGCGATCGTCGCGATGCCGTTGAGTCCGCGCAGCCGCGGCTCGAGCCGTGCGAGCGCGTCGGCGTCGAGGTCGGTCTTGGTGACGAGCAGCCGGTCGGCGAGCGCCACCTGCTTGCGCGCCTCGGGGTGCTCGTCGAGCTGACGCGCGGCGTTCATCGCATCGACCGTCGTGACGACGCCCGCGAGCGTGCAGAAGTGCGAGACGAGCGGATTGTTCAGCATCATCTGCATCATCGGCGCGGGGTCGGCGAGTCCGGTGGTCTCGATGACGATCCGCTTGAACGGCGGGATCTCGCCCGAGTCGCGCCGGGCGAGCAGCTGGCGCAGCGCGCTCTCGAGGTCGGAGCGCAGCGTGCAGCACACGCAGCCGCTCTGCAGCACGACCATCTCGCCGTCGACCGAATCGACCAGCAGGTGATCGAGCCC
>Ga0105105_10000056_pt1 | contig 46773 bp, 54 predicted proteins | sample PPLLaktember2015_4_FD_79108 | JGI IMG/M metagenome (GOLD analysis project Ga0105105, IMG submission 79108) | Freshwater sediment microbial communities from Prairie Pothole Lake near Jamestown, North Dakota, USA - PPLs Lake P8 Core (1) Depth... | ecosystem: Environmental > Aquatic > Freshwater >...
CCTTTTGTAAAGCTACTTCTTCTTTCGTCCCTTGCACTTCCGTCCTGGCGTTTGGCTCACCACCTTTCTCTAAGGTCGTTTCTTTCCACGCTGTCTCAGTCCACTTTCTATTGCTAAGCGAAGACATAGTCCCAACATTACCAACCTCAGCCATAGCGTCAACCCAGCTTTTGTGTTCTGAATGACCTATAACAACCTCTCCGTCCTTAAAGTAAGACACTCTCCAATTACCTGTGATCTGATGTTGGTCCTTATCGTAAACACCAGGAGCAGGTGTTTTAGTAACTATTGCAATCTCACCTTTATCAGAGACAAACTTAGCTGGCTTGTCTTTAGACGCAATGGTATACTTTCCAGTCGTACGGTTTAACGCTTGTCCTTGATCGTTATACTGTACTGCTTTCTTCCCCGGCTCGTACAAAAACTCACCCTCCTGCCCTTTTGTAAAGCCAAGCTTCTCATAGAACCCTTCAAGTCCTTCTTGCTTAGTCGGGTCAAGTGCCTCTGGCACTAGGCGTAGAGGTAGCTTCGTCTCGTCTGCTAGCCGCATCACTCCTTGTATAAACTTCGTCCCCGCACCTGTCCCAGCCTGCGGATTCTCGACGTTGTTTAACAGGATGCCGTCATCCCCAACAAACACAGACCCTCTGATACTTGGGTCTGTTGCGCGCAGCCACCCGTCCCTACCTAACTTTCCGGCTTGCCGGACCAGTCCCGCACCTGCCTTCACAATGTGTGCCGCAAGTATCTCTGGGTCCACACTCTGCACTCCACCACGTCTCTTAATCGTATCTTGTGCCCACTGCTGCGCTGCTTCGTAAGCACTCTTCACTGGAGTCGACTTCTTCGTTGGTACGATCTGCTGCTTAGTTAACGTTTCTCTCAAAGACAGTAAGTCATCCAACGCCGCAGGCTGCTTCGCACGTTCCTCTTCTGCTAGGCGTGCTGCAAGTTGCTCACTAAATAGTTGCTCTAATGGTATTTGTGCCTGCCTAGCTGTAGGCAACGGCTCACCACCACGGAAGCTAATCTGTCCACCTTCATTAGCAAGGCGTTCTGGTGTCGGTCCAACAGCAGATGCTTCTTGCACCAACGGCTCTTCTCGCCGTAACGGCTGTTCCAACGGCTTCAACGGCTTCGGTTGTTTAGGCCCTATTAGCAACGACTTATCTATATTCCTTCCTTCTGTCGGCATGAACTGAGTCGACCCCTCAACCGCACGCTTGACATCTGTCAACGTCGGTATAATCCCAGGGCCTTTAGGCAACGGTGCTTCTGGCATGTCGGCTAAACCATGCTTCAACGCACCCCTTGACATCAACCCACCAAGTGCCAGCCCAGCAGCGCCACCGCCAACCTCTTGCGGCGTCTTTGCACTAGCTAACCTATCAACCATTTCAGGCAACGCCTCTGCAATCGACCCACCAAAAGCTACAGGTACAGGCTTAATTGGTCCAACTTTCAGTGGCAACAACGCAGACTGCAACAGCATCTTCGGCGACGTAAGTCCCTCTGCTGTTCTAGCAGTCTCTTCCACTGCGCCTAGTCCAGTCTCCAACGCCGTGTTCAACAACGAAGGATTCTGTCTCAACTTCTTATACGTCTCGGCAAGCAACGCTTCGTCGATCAACTTAAGCACGCCGACATCTGGCTGCGTTATCGTCTGCTGCGGTGGTCCAACAAACGTTTCAGGTGTCAACTCTGGTGAAGCTACTGGTGCAGTGCCTTTCCGTAGCACGTCACCAAAATAGTTAACCATGTCTACTCCTACTTGTCCAACTTTATCAAGTGCTGGACCAAACACTTTACCAGTCATCTGCGCCATCGGGCTATAGCCAACCAACGGCCCTAAGAAAGGTTGTTGCTTTAGCCGTTGAAACGCATTAGGAGCCTCCGGCACTTGGTCAAGGTTTGCCCCCATCGTCGCCATGTTCGCAGCGAACTGTCCCCACTGGCCTACCTTAACTCCAGCATCAAGGCCAGCCTCTAGTGCGTTCCATTTCGTGGAACCAACCGCCTTGAAATCCTCCCAAGGAGCCGTCGTAGCAAAGTCTTCCCAAGGTGCGCTCATGGAACTTTTTCCCAGTTGTTTTTATCTGCCGGATCACCACCCAGGAACCGATAGCCTTTCATAACTGTCCCAGGAGCAGGTCCGCTCTTAGTCTGCACAGACTGTTGCGCCGCAGGCACATTCTGCATAAAGTTCGTCGCAGCACTACCCATACTGCGTAACGTCTCCGGTGGTATCGCCCCAGCCTCAAGCATAAAGCGACCAGATGGAACCTGATTCGTCACTTGCTTGTTCTCTACAAACGGATTCCACTTACCTATCGTACTAACTTGATTAGTCGTCTCTGGTACAACTTGCGGGTTAAAGATCGACTGTCTTAACGCAAGTGCCGTCCCCACCGGAAGCGACTGATTCGCAACCGCTTGCCCAAACTGTGCATCCCTCTGCAATAACGACTGTCCAGGCAGCAACACTGGCCGATGGTTATTTTCGTCCGCTGGAACCTGATACTTTCCTTGGTTCAGCATCGTTGGCACCGACGACCCAAGTTCGTTTCCTGCCGTAGGTGTCAGCGGTGCTAATGGCTTCGGTGCACCTTCCGCAGCAGCCTGCGCTGTATAGTACATCCCTCTTGACTTATTCAACTCTTTTAACATCTCAAGCTGTGCATCAGCCCTTTTGTTAGCTTCTGCCTGCTGTGTAGCACGCGCCGCCCTATCCGCTATGTGCTGGTCCAGCATCGACTTTTGATACTCTCCCGTCTGCCCCAACTGCTCCCTCTGCAACCCTAGTCTTTGCTGTTCCATCATCGACTGCTGCATGAACTCTCTATCTCTCTGTGCAAGGGCAGCTTTCTGCTGTAACGCTTGTGCATAGATAGCACCTAGATTGTTTGACGTATCTGCGGCTGCAAGCCACGGATTGACTGTGCGTATGTAAGGCATAAACTTATCAAGGGAACATTACACCATAAGGATTAACACCAGGCGCGAAGGCCGTACCAGCAGAATTAAATGTAGTCCCTACTGGAGCAGCAGAAGCGGATACACCACCACCTAAAGCAGAACCTATTCCAGTAACCATCCCAGCAGCCCCAAGCAACTTACCTATACCACCTAACGTATCTCCTTTATGACTCGCATCCTGTAACTCAAGCGGCAGCACATTCGCACTCCCTGCTGCCATATTTCCATATATCGACTGCATCTGTGCTGCTCTCGCGTTTTTGATTGCTTGCTGCAACTGCCAGTCGCTAAGGCCGGTGAACTGTGCCCTCTGCTGACTCGCCAACCCTTTCGCCGCCTTCTGTCCGGCTTCGCCGACAGCGGTCTGTGGTGTTGTCTGTAAGGTCGACGCAACACTAGAGCCTAGCGGCACCGCCTCTGCTCGGTTATAGTCTGCCTGCCTTGTCTGCTGCCCCTGTTGGATTTGAGTGTCTGCCTCATCACGTCCTCCTGCCTTCAACGACGCCGCAAACTCCCCTCTCGACTTCTTCCGCAACGCCTCCTGCCGTGCCAACTCCGCCTTAGTCGCGCTCTCTGCTGCGTTCTTCGCCTGCTGCTGGCCAGCGACTTGTAGGCCCGTCCCGATAGCCGCTAGTATTAGTGGTAGCCAAAACATATTAACCTCTTACCGTTACTGGTGACTGTGTCAAATAGTTACCGAAGCCATAGGTTCGTCCGTTCTGCTGTTGCTGCTGTCCTAACTGATTTGCTAAATGTATCCTCGCCCAGTCCTCTAGAAACCCACCAACTGGCTGAAAGGCGCTTGGCATAGTAATGGTGGCCGCTGCACGAAGGGCCTGTTGTGACGCCTGTGACGGATCAGCACTCGCATTTAGTTGACTCACTAACGCACTTCTCTGGTCCTCGACTTCACGCCGTAAGTTCTGCGCCTCACTTGCAGCGGTGTCAACTATCCCACGTTGCTGCCGTGCAATGTTCTTGTCTAGACCCTCAACAGCCTGATTTGCTGCACTCGACTGAAGCAGACCTTTATCAGCCAGGCTAAACGCCAGCCTATCCTGCATCGCCTTTGCCTCACTCCCCAGCACCGGCATAGCATACGACTTATACGCGTCTGCCCTCTGATTGTAAAACTCAGGCGTGAACTTGGCAAAGGTACTATCTATCCCTTGCATTCCCGCCGCTATGTCCGCCTGTCTCTGTTGCTCTTGCGCGCGTGCGTAAGATCCTGTACCGCTAGAACCACAACCCATAAATCACCTTTCAAGTTTTTTCACGAACAGTGTTGTTGTTATTGTCTGCTGGTAGCCGAACTTCGGCATGTAGGTAAAGAATGGCGATGACTCCCAACACGGCACACAAACGCAATCAGCACCCACAGCCTGAAGCACATCTTCAACGAAACATAGTGCATTAACCGACGCAGGTGCCTTGACCTTTTTACTATCTGTCCACGCAAGCACCAACGGCACAGCACCGACAGACAAATACCCCACAATCTCTCCGTCTTGCTCCATCACGTGTGTCGGCTTCAGCACCACATGGTTATCTTCAGCCGCTCTCTTCGTCAGCGTCTCCATGTCCTCCTGTCGGACACGGCGCACTCGCATAAACTTCTCCATAAGATTCATCGTTCGACTTCGTTGTAGTAAACTATCACCGACGCAACTTTTGCGGCTAGTGCCGAGGTGCTAACCAACTTCACTGAAAAATGTGTTCCAACACCATTAACCATCAGGCGTCGACGCGCAAGTGTTGAAGACGTCACAGTGCCTACTTCTGTGTAGACGTCACCTTCAAAATCCACGCTGAAGTAAACCGTCCACGTCCCCTGAATAACCACATCTAAAGAAAAGTACTGCTTCCCGGTCCCCGGCTTACCTGCGTCCATCCACGGGAGTGTCATCGTCACCTGCGCTGCATCGTATCCGTTGATCTTGTAAATCTTGTTGTTCGTTGCCCTGACGTAAACCGCTCCGTCCAGAACCACAAACTTTTCAAACGTCACCGACCCGTCCACCGTCGATGGCAGAAACGTACTCCACGCCACAACCTTCGCTTGCGGGAAGTAGGACAGCACGTAGATCGTGTCTTTCAGAAATAACAGATACTGACTCTTATTCGGCACGAACGCCGCACACGCATTCTCCTTCAGCACAGGATTACTCCCAGTCGCCTTCGCGGTCACAAGTCCATCAACCGCTGAGCCGATGTCGACGACGTACGCATTGTTACTACTATCTCGCACCCGCACACTCCGCACCCCGCTATCATGTAACATGAATATGTCCAAGTCCCCGATCTGCTGCACACTCAACGGTGCATACGTCCCTATCCCATTAAGAATCTGATCTTGTACATAGCTACTAGGCGCTGCTGCGATAGTCCAAATCTGCGTCGTATTCCTCGCTATCAACGCGAGCCGACCCTGATACGGCGCGACCGCCACAAGGTTTTCTGTCGCTGCAACCTGGTTCGTCGAAATGACATACCCCGCTCCGGTATTCTGCTGCTCGAACTGTGTCGGCACCGCCGACGCCGAAAAAGCCCACCGACTTCCAACAACAAAGTTGAGCTTGTTCTTTAACGTCCTTGCAAAGGTAGGCACTAAACCAGTTACGTCTCCAAAGCCGAACGTATATTCGTCATCTCCCGCTGCAAGCAGCAACGTCCATTGGTCTCCCGCCTCCCAAGTGCCATCAAAGGTCACACGAGTAAACTGGCCATAACCAGTCGTTGGTCCAAAACCACCACTAAACGCAAAGGTAGACATTAGGGAGTTCCGTAGGTTAGGACAACGTTAATCCAATTTGTGTAAACAACATTAACTGGTGTATCAGTGCACTTACATCGAATCTGAAATGACACAGATCTATCCACCCTCAACGACTTACTAAACGAAGCCGTTGCCGTGCCTTGTCCGTTGATTATGATGCTTGCATCACTTGTCTCCCACACTTTCGTTACTACACCTGTCGGTGCAGTTAACAACACTGTTACAGTGGGACTAACTATCTCTTTATAATAACTGCTTAAGACAGTATCTGTCGTACTCAACGCAGCCTCACTCAACGCAACCGAAAACGCAGAAGGAGCTACACTAGCAACCGCTCCGCCACTGCCACCGACAGTCACAACCAACAAACCAACCAACGTACCATACGCTATCGGGGCACTCACCACAAGCGTGTCGCCATCTGCCTCCGCAGTATAACCGGTTGTGTGCGTGTTAATCGCAAGTGCGATAGCAGACGCGGTATCACCTACATCTGCAAGGCCAGCAACGGTCTCAGCCGAGTGCAACCGAACATACCCACCAAGAGAATCTGGTCCTTCAACCAAGAATGTCGAGTCTGCTGTACTTGACGTGACGATAAACGTCGCCGTTGCCGACTCCCCTGCGGAGGCACTCTGCCCGTCGTCAATCTGCGACACCACAAGCGTACCATCGTCAGTTGTTACACTCTGAGTGAGCGCAAACGAGATGTTTGTTGGTGACTTTAATTCAACGTAGTTATTAACCAACGTAACTTGCCAGCCAGTCAAGTCTGTCAGTTGCCCTGCAAGCTGCGCAGCAAGTTCCACATTCGATGTCAGCCCGACTAGTACCTCACCATTCACGAACTGCATCACCGGACTACCATCGTAAAACACGTAGCTATCCCCACTCGTGTACGTCGCCACCACCCACGCCTTGTCGCCGAACTGTGCACTACACGTCACCGCTGTTATGCGGTGACGTGTATCGTCATACGTCACACCCTGCACTACCTCTGGATGCACAAGCTGCTGGTACGTCACACCCGTCGGCGCTGTGATATACGGCTCGGTCACTCCATCCGTATACGCTGACCCAAACACCAGTAACCCAGTCGACACCTCTTGCAGCCCAAACGTCCCCTGGTTCTCATTGCTGTCCAGCACACTCACATCTGCAAACGCTTCAAACGCTTCTCTCTTTTCAACCTCCCCACCTTGGTTCACGAACGCATTCTCTAGCGTCTGTAACGTCCCTGGCTGGGAGGTCAGTTCGTCTTTGCGGCTATCTAGGCCGTACTTAAAGTTCTGGATTGCAAGATATTTCATGACGGTTCCAGTTAATGGAACACACTACTTCACCACTTTCAGTATCTCGGCAATGGCGTTTAGCGCGGCCACGGTGTTCGTCCCGCTGCTCTCCTGCGTCAGACTTCCGACGCTTGCGCCCTGGGTCTTTTCTGTCTGGCTCGCCTTGAAGTTCGCGAGTTGCGACTTTGAATCAAAGAACGTCCAGCCCGTGACTTTCGTTGTGATCGTGGTTGTCTCTCCATTTCGTACGTCCGTTTGTTTGGTTGTGAAGTGTGCGCAGCCGCAGAGGGCCACGACGGCGAGTAGTGCGATTGTTTTCATGGTTGTTTTCTCCATTCGTTTTCAAGTTTCCAGTGGTTAGTGTGGCTGCTAATTGGCACTTCGTAGGTGAACACTCGCGGCCCGGCGTCTTGCACGGTGATTGTCACTCTGCGAACGACGTTACTCGCCTGCCAGCGTTCGGTCGCGGGTTGATACTGGCTGCCGGCGTGCAACGGGCGGTGGGTGGCAATTCCCGGACTTTTACTGAGCATCACACAAATTTCGCACCCCTCCCCATTATACCACTCGAATACATTGGTGACAATGCAGTCGGACTTCTGAACGCCGTTAGTATGTTGGTAAGCGAAGCACGAGCATCCGCAAACCCATCGCAGAATCAGGTAGGCGCACGCGCTATAAATGAACGTAATGCGTAGGTTGCGTTTGGCTATTGTCATGGTGTCGTATCTCCTTCTTGCTGAAACCAGCCGAGTTTTTGCTCGATGCGTTTCAGAAATTGATTATGGATGAACCACGCTGCGCAGGCGGCAACCAGGCCGAGCACGATCATTTTGGTTAGCCACACCCGCAGTAGTTCGCCTGGCGGACGTTCGGAAAGCAGCGGGAAACACGCCATTCCCGCAAGCAACACCGCTCCGGGAATCCACTTGTTATCCACGAATGGGAGCAGCTTGAGCGCGTATCCCAGCGCGATGCAGACGATCAGCACAAGCACCCCCACGGGCGCACCCATCAACGCATCGTTCCAGCGATAGAATGTTTCGAGTCCTGTTATTGTGTTGGTCATTTCAATACCTCACAGGTGGCGGCGGCGTGATCGTCACGTCGCTCTGGGTTGTTGCACAGCCGGCCAAGACGATGGCCAGCAGAATCACATACGCATATCGGTACATAGCAATAGCTCCTGCGGAGTTGGGTGTATTTCCTCCATCCGCAACTGAAGATCAAAGAACCGCAGCCGGTCGGGGGTTTCTCGCAGAACTGCAATCGTGATGTTGTGTCCCTCTGGCCACTCGCCACCGAGAACCGCATAATCCAACCAGCCCACAGCCAACGAGGTTTTTTGGCTTTTGGTTCTCCGGTGTGCGCCCTTGGCCCACATGGACACCCACTCGCCCATGTTCTCACAGTCCCAACCATCTTCCTCGTACGTCAGATCGAGCTTGGCCATACTGGAGATGCACCAGTCCGTGAACTCCCCTGTCAGCCACTCCACAGACGGCAGCGAATACATGAAGTCCGGGCAACTGATGGCCTTGGTCGGCACTCCAGCCGCGACCAGCAGAGCCACCAGCGACGGGCGTTGAATAAGTTGAGGTTCGTTCATGGCCATAGTTTCGAGATAGCAATACCAATCAAACTACTGATGGCCCCACTACCCACCAGCAAAGCTGCAATCACTCGTCCGCTGGCCCGCGCCTCCAACCTCGTATCCTCCAGCGAGCGCAACCGCTTGTCGTGCGCTTCCACGGCTACTTGCAGCGGCACACATGTCCCCGGCGATGGGCACAGCTTCATCATCGAGAGCCGGTTATTCGTTTCGTGCTGTGCTGACTCAATCCCCTTCAACCGCGCTCGCACTTCGGCCAACTGCTCGTGGTGCGCTCCAACGGTTGTTGTGATAACCGCTACTTGAGTCCTCACATCGTCGTGGCTCATGTGTTACCTCTTTACGATGTCCAGTGCTGCTGGTTCGTCGGCAGTTTCCACAATCAGCGTGCGCTTGCCTTCAAGCGGAAACGTCTCGCTGCTCTTGAGGAAGCCGCACACACCTGACACCCGCAACTCGCAAGTCCCGGGTTGGATAGGGGTCAAGCACACCTCGGCAGGGTTAATCGGGTTTGTGACGAAACCAACCACTCCTAGCGGGTCCACGCTCCACACGACCTTGTCAATCCGACTCGCGCCGCGAACCGGATTATTTGGATCAAGTGCCAATGGTTTCCCAAGCGAGTTGACGGCTTGTGTGTAAGCGTATGTCGGGGGATACAGTGTAACTTTTAGCGGTTCAGTGTTCATAGTTGTCCTTTCATCTCAGAATTCCTACGCGCAAAGTGGTAGCGCGGACGCGCTTCGTTGTCACGGTGCGGTCTCTGTATGCCAGCGGATGCGGATATACTAATGGGGTGTAATGGCTCGGCTCGGGAATCCTCGCGTTGAAATAATCTCGGCCAGCCTTCACCAGGTTGGTGATGTAGTAACTGCACTGCTCCGTGTTGTCCGCCAAACCAACATCCACAGCAGCACCATTGACGGTGTTACTCCAGAAATAGCAAGGCCACAACGTTTGATTGTTAGAAAAGTTCGTTCCAGTCAGCGCGTAGGACGATATGACACCAGGCTGCTGATTGGCAGGCCAGCCGTATTGATCGGTGTTGCTATCCAGGGCATTGGTCAGGATCAAATCGGTATCCGTCATCCCGATAGCGATGAAATCGTGCCCGATAGTGGTTCCGCTTGAGTACGCCGTTCCGGCTCCCGGACCCAGATTGATGGCGTTGAACGTGTTGGTGATGGTCTCCGCAACCGAAGAACCAATACGGATGTAGCCTCCGCCATACCCCGAGATGCTCCCTCCATCCGGCACGTTGTTTGTGTAGCGGTAGGTTGTGAAGCCAACCGTGAAGCTCGACCAGTTGGTTGGATTGCCGTCAAACGACAAACCCAACCCAGTCGTCCCCCAATCATAGTTTGTGTAGTTGATGGTGAAGGCATATCCCGGCACACCGCGAGGTAGTGGCACTCCAACGTAAAGGTGCGCGGGCGGGCACGATCTGTAGTACTTCAATTGCGCAAATCCTGCCGTGGTTGCGTACACAGTGTTAGAGAAAAGCACGCCGCTGCCTCCGCGAAACCCCAACACCCACGGCCCGCCGCCGCAGTTGGTAAAAACATTGTTGTAAATCTCCCATGATCGGGCGGACGTGTCTCCGGAGTCGTAACCATGCACTCCGCTCGGAGTGTAACCATCACAAAAATTGTGGCGAAAGACCAGCGATGCTCCATTGTAAGCGTCGAAGAAGCCGTTGCCCGGATAGCCGTTCGCATAGAACACGCAGTTCTCCGCGTAGGCTGCATTGGTCGTGCCAAATGGGATAACTTCGCTTGCCCAACTGGTGTAATCCCCTCCCTCGAAATCAATCGGCTGCGCCGACACGCCGGTGTTCACAAAAACACAGCGTTCAACCAGACCTTTACTCGTCGTGATACCGCGATACGGAGTGGTCAGGTGCAGGTTGTAATAGTGCGTATGACCATAGCTGAAGAATCCCCCGTTGTTCCCGGAACTGCCGATGCACGTCATGTCTGAAACGGTGATGACGTTCGTTTCCGAGTTCTGAAATAAGAACGTATATTTGAAATTGCCGGACGTGATCGTGGTTTGATTCGTGCCGGAGCCACGCAGCCAAAACGACTTGTAGAGCGGTGACGTGATCTGGTTGGTGATCGTGCAACTGCCGGGAAGAATTTCAACCACATCACCCTCAGCCACCGCAGCAATGGCCGCACGAATGGCCGCGTCAGTGCAGGCGACCTGATTGGTCGCGGCGTGGCTGCCAAGCACCATTCCAAGCGCAGCAATGAACAGGATAATCTTCACAAGCCCTCCAGGTAATACGAGTTGTAAAGCGCAGTGATTTGCGCCTGCGACAGTTCGCCGGAATAAACAGCCAGCCCGGCGAGTTTTCCGTCGAACCACAGACTTGCTCCTCCATTTCGAGCGCCGACATACACAGGATTCGCTGCATACTCAGCAGCCGTATCCTTGTTAGCTTTCCATTCCTCGTCGGTCTTCTCAACAGCATTGACGTAGAACTTGAAGTTTCCACGAGTTGAAGAGTTGTCTGCCACCACCACGAAGTGATTCCACGCTCCTGTGTTCGGAGCAGTAATCGCTTCCATAAGATAGTATGCGCCAGATGTTCCTCGCACAGCCGCCACAAGCGCACCATCTTCACCGGCAATGTACACATTCACCCTCGAAGTCCCAGACCACATTGAACTATTGTGTTCGTAGATGCTCTGGTCAACATTGGTCGCGTCGAACCAAGCCCGGAAAACGATTGTGATAATGTTGGTCCCGAAAGTGAGATTGCTGGGTGTGCTTCCCGCTGTTGATGTCCTTGCGTCGTCAGAACTCCCGTTAAACTCCAGGGCATAACCGCTTCCACTCGGTCCCGTTACCCAGTCAGCGTCAATAAACCCCCGTACGCCCACCACATTGGTCAACTCCGTTCCCGCCCCTTCGGTCATCTTCCACCACAAAATATCCGGCGTTGGAGCGGTAACTCCGGTTGTCTTCTTCACCGCCGACCCTTGAAACGCCGTCGTGCGCGTGAAGCTCTGCCCAAAAGCAGAAAGCAGAAAGCAGAAAGCAGAAACGAAAATGAGCCGTTGCATGGTCAGTTGTTACTCAAGATGGCCACCGCTCGTTTGCAGTTTATTCCGTTCGTTTGCGATGCGAACGCCACGTCGCATGTCAGTCCGGCGGGAATAGTGATTGCGGTATTCGTCATTCCGCCGAGGACGCGAATCCCCGCCACTTCGACGCGGAACGTGATGTTGCTGTCAGTGCCATTTGTCAGAAGCATCGAAGCTGTCCACTCGCCAGCAGAGGCCAAGCCAGTCAGATTTGTGACGGAGCAGTGGTTTGTTAGCGAGTAAAAGTAGAGCGGCGTGTAGCCGTTCCCCAGGGCAATGCTGTTCGTTGGGCCAGCCCATGCTTGCGTACTCGCACCAACGATGTTCGTGGACACGAGGTATACAGGTCCGGTGAAAGCGTTGCTGCCATTCCAAATGATGTTTCCACTGTTCGTTCCGCCAACAATTCCAGAGGGCTGGATGTTCGTGGCCAAGGCTGCATTCCAGTGGTTGGAGATAATCAATTCCGTCGTCTCGACTGTATCCACCGTGTTTGTCCCGGCCACGGTGAGATTGCCGCTAAGATAGTTAGACTGGCCCAGTCCGATGAGGCTGCCTCCAAGTAGAGTGTTGCCTTCATTGTCCACCGAAAACGTAACGCCATTCGTGCTGGAATGCACCAAAGCCGAAGACCACAGCCCATTCACATAATAGGATCCCATGTCCCAAGAATCCGCCTGTCCGTCCATGACGCTGGACACGGTTATACCACTCATCACATTGGTCTCGCCCCCTGTGGTATCGTGTTGCATAACAAAGTTGATATCCGCCGACTTGGTATCTCCAGCAAAGCCATACAATTTGCCGCCTCCACTTAGTGTTGTTGGAGTATTGCTGGCTGTGTAGTAGTTGACATGATCCCAAACCCACACATTGGACAGACCCGCACCTTTCCCAAAGTAATTACTCGCTGTCACGCTGCCCGCAAACGTCACGGCCCGCGTTTCGTTGTTGGTGAGCGCGCCGGATGTAACTCCTGTGACATTTGTCAATCCAGCGCCGTTGCCGTAGAAACCGCTCGACGTCACGCTCCCCGTCGTATTCACCTGATTCGTAAGCTCTCTGGATACAGAAAGCAATGGCACATTCGTTGACAACCGAGCATCTGCCAGGGTACCAGTGGTGAGGTCTGAGGCATTAGTTGTAGCTTTGTCGCTCAAAACGTTGGTAGAAAGGCTCGCCCAGTTGGTCAAGTTTGCGGCTCCTATTTGCCAAGGCGCGTTCGTTACCGCCAGATAACTGATGTTGGTCTGTACTGTCTGCACACCGGACAATCCTGATCCGTCGCCGTAGAGTTTACCGAAATAGTTCGACAAACCCAATGCGATAAGATTTCCGCTAAGTTCTATCTGATCAAACCGCCCCGTCTTCACGTTAGCGTAACCCCAAGCATTCGTTTCTCGGCCAAGGCCGCTTTGGCCGTCGCCCCGCGGCACGAGGTAGTTCGTTTGCGCCTGGACGGCTTGCGCTAGTGTGAAAAATAACAAAGCGAAGAGTCTCATAATCATACCAAGTTATTGAATCACCACCACGCCGTTGCTGACGGCCAATGATACATTTGTGCCAGCCACAATATCTCTCAGGCGCATTGTTGCAGCGGCCTGTATATTACTCCTCCATGTCGTTGGCGCAGTATTTCGGTCCCTGTTCTTCTGGATGGCTTGCGTCCAAGAGGCCACGCCATTAAGCCCAATGTCCTGCTTGAAAATTAACAGATCGCTAACTCCCATTTTTGAAAACAAAGAACCTCCAGCCTTAGACCCGACTGTCAGCGGATATGCTGGTGAAGAAGCCGACGCAGAATAGCCGTTAGTGAAGTGCGTATAGTAGGGATTGCCGTCCACGTATGTCCTGTAAACTCTATAGATAGCGGCTGGATTGGTGTACACGAAATCTGTCGAACAACTCACGGCGATCGTAGTCCATTGATCCACTGGGAGACTGACCAAGCATTCGTTCACAAGCCAATGCCCTGCGCCATCAGAGACGCTGAGACAAAGATAGTTTGGGCCGTAGGATCGTGCAATATGGATTCCGGCATTCGTGTTGGCGTAGTTACAGGTATCCAAAATGGGGTCCATGCTCCCTGCCGTGCCTGCGTGGTAAAGGCGCATCACGATTGTCCACTCGCTGCCGTCGTGAAGGAACTTCCAAGAATCCGGGTCTTGAGCCACCAGATTTTGATTGGTGCCGTTGAACCACAGATTGCCGTCTAAGTGGACCATTGGCGGAGCGGCAGCGTTGGTCAGTGACTCTCCGTTATAGCCTGAATCAACCCATATCTCCCCATTCGCCTTGCCAGCCAGACTGGATTGCATATAAGCCGCAAACGGAGTGCTGATATTGGTAGAGGCTGGGATTGTCTGCGTCGGGATGCTCGAATCCAAAACGTCAAAGAAGATGCTCGAATTCGTTTGAGTGAAATACGGATCGTGGGAGGATTCACCATAAACGAATCCCAACTTCCCGCCGCCCAGAGTAACAAATGTTCCCATCTGAAAGGCGTTGTAATACATGGGATATTGCGTGAACAGTTGCGTCCAGGTGGCCCCCTCATCGTACGATTGAAAAAGCCCAGTGCTATTCGCGTCCGTTCGCGTCGCCAGCAGCCACTTATTTCCTACCACCGTAAAAGCAGCGGGTGGCAATGTTCCAGTGCATTGGTTTACGTCAACGGATGCGAGAGCACTCCAAGTTGCTCCGTCGTCGGATGAAACTCCCCTGAATAGTCTGTTGGTACGCGTGCCTATCGTAGTGGATTCCCAACGGAACAGCCCCACCAGCCGCTTATCAAAGGTTTCTACAACAGCAACCTCTGAGATGTTTTCATTGCTCCACTGCGCCCAAGTCCACGTCAACCCAAAGTCTGACGAGGTATATGCCCCAGGATACCACTCACCTTGATCTACTCCAGGAGCCGCTTGACGGAAAAAAAAGGCAGGAACAATCAGCTTACCACGTTGGCTATAAACCGGCAGAGAACCCAAAGCAACACCCCACGTATTCGTCCCGTAGATGTTCGTGCCAACTGGATTTGTCAACTCAACCGGGTGCGACCAGTTTACCCCGTCATTCGTTGACCACGAATACCCCACATGCCAATCGTCAATGCTTAGGTCATAGGGATGACTAGTCGAAGATAAATAGCTCACCGCAGCAAACAGCCGGCCATCTGGCATGCGGATTGGTGCAAAATACATGTAACTGTTGTTGGACACTCCGCCATCGGCCAACGCCACAGTCGGCGTCTGCCATGTGTGTCCGTTGTCGTAGGATACCGCTCGATTTACGCTGGCGTATGGCGAGGCGTGGGAAACCATGTCGAGGTAGTACGCCTGCACGGAGTAGGTTTGTGGATTGTAGACGGCGGCTGGAAAGGTGTTAAACGCACCATTGGACACGATGACGATGCTCGATGAACGTTGCGGTCTGGACGTGGTCACAGGATCATTCAGTAACATGGGATAAACCTGCAACTTTGATTCAAGAGGCCATGAATACCGATCCACTCCGCCCAAGGTCAGGGACGAAAAGTTGTTTGTGGCCACGGCAGAGTTAAGAGTTTCCGGCGTGACATAGTCTTGTTGCCGCCAATTCGAGTTGTTCGTTCCGCCGACGAGCCGCCATTCCGTGGCGGTATCTATCTGGTAGCAGGTCATTCCTTCCGTTCGTCGAGCGGCTGGTAAGTTCGTTCGCGCCAGAGCATTTGCCACCTGCTTAGGCGTTCCCTTGATTTCACTGGCGTCGGCTAATGCCCACGTCATGTTCGTGCTACCTGTTCCGATTGTTGACAGAACAGCTATATCAGCCACCACAGACGACGAAATGAAGATGCAACCAAGCAGGATATAGATTCGTGTTTTCATAATTTACTGAACTGAAACGCTGTAACTGCCTTCAAGAATGTACTGGGTGCGATAGGTTCGGTATTGCAGACCGTGAGCCGTGTTAGTGGTAAGAATCAAACCCGTGTCTTGTCCAAGGGGCGTCCAAAAAGCCGCCGTTCCCCAAGACATAGGGTGGGACCAGTAAATGTATTCCATCACTGGCGTGTAATTCTGCGCCGCTCGCACGTAGGTATTCGTCGCCACCCCGGTCAACAGATTCGTCACCTGATTATCTGTGAGCGTGGCATTGGTACTGTAGCCAGAGTAGAAATAGTAGTTCGTGCTCGTGCCACCGCCTCCACTTCCACCAGCAACTAGTTGCCAATCACCAACGTCATTCAACTCCCACACTCCATTAGTTGTAATAGTAATCGAACCACCAACAATCGGATTACCGTTTGTGTCCAACAAACTCACCAAGTTCGTAATGCTAAACTTATTCGCATTCATGTCCGACTGCAACTTGCCGTTCCGAATCGGGAAAGTCTGAGCGAAGACGCTTCCCGACGCAAGAAGAGTCGCTAAAACAAGTCGCAGTGTGGCGTTCATTATTTGTAAGAGTAACGAAACCAAATATTACTTGCAATGGCTACGCCGTAGTTTGTAATGTTATACAAACGAATCCAGCCAGCCTCACCAACCTCAAAGCCGGTTGAAGTAAACTGAGGCTCTGTGACGTTTGTCATGGCCCAAGTGACATTTGTCAGTGACGTCCAATTCGTCTTGTCCAGTGAGGTTTGAAACAAAAAGGATAGTTCATTAGTCGCAGTAGACGCTGGAGTCGTTTGCAACAAAAGGCCGACAGACGTTGCTGTCACAGCAAACGGCTGTTGCATCTGCTCTACGTAGTTTGTTGGCGCATTCCACGTAGAGCAGGCGGTTATTAAGTCAGTGTCAACCTCTAGTTGGTAACCAGGCGCATTCGTTTTAACAAAAGGCGCAAACGTAGCCTTATACTGCGCTTGCGTAGCAACAACCGAACCTACAAAAACTAAAACAAGCAACCACTTTTTCATTTCTTTCCTTTTGGTGTGTTCCATGAAATGGAACTAACTAATTTGATACCTCATACTCAAGATAGTAACCGGCGGCATCAGGCGCGGCACTAAGGGAGTAGTTAAAACCTGAGAGCGTCAGTGACGTCTTCACAGGGGACGGAACGATCACAAGGCCGGCAGACGGTTGGCTAACCGTAGCTCTAACGCTTGTCGGAGTGAAGCCAATGTTGTACGCTACCGAGCCAGTGGCTTCACCTACTGTCAGAGCGACAGAGCCGGAATGGGACATATATGTTGATTGTGCAGCACTTGAACCGATTAGGATGGTTTCACGTTCACGAACCTCCCTTGGAACAAGGGAGAAGGTACGGTAACGTTGTTGACTAGAGGCGGATAAGCTAGCATACAGTGAAGCTGCTAACGCAGCAGCACGCTGTGCGTCAGGACGGTTACCTGCTGCTTTGATGTCCGCCGCAACGGACAACACCAAAAGCATATCGTCAAGGTTACAGAGGTCTGTATCGCTTGCAAGAGTATCGAGAACCTTCTGCCCTACAAACCGAACAACCTGCGCTGTCAGCGGCACTGGCCACACTTCAAACGTCGTAAGGGTGTAGTGCGCCCACCGCTGTATCGGATCACTCGCTTCAAGAAGCTCGCTGTTGAAGGTGTTTAGTTCGTCTACCCCTATGCCATAGTCGACCTCGCGCCACGTGCCGTTATACTGCGCCTCCACTTTCAGTGGGCGGTTGTAGTTTATAGCCGGCTTCGCTGCTGTCCGCACACCGCCGGAGACGTCCACAGACGCTGTGTAGGTTAGTTCACTCCAATCCCGCAAAGCGGCTAGAAACTTCTGCTTGTTCGACAACTGCACCTTCAACTCTGCGTCGGTGCCAGAGCCGACAGATGTCGACGCCCCGATCTCACCCTTTAGCATTGTGACGAGAGTTGAAAGTGCAGTTCTTGTCGCCATACTACGTAGAAGTAACGGCCTCTCGACCAGTTAGAGTTTCGCTGTCGGGTACAGCTTGTGTCACAGAGGCTAACGCCTCCTCGAAGGACGCAGGAAAGCGAGGATTGGCAGAGCCAAACAGTGCGTTGACAACCTTCCTCGGGTACTTATGTGACAAGCGTGCAAGCTCAAAAGCAGGAGAGCGTTCGACGTCAGCAGTTTCCTCAACGACGGTCACTGCACTACCTTGCACTTTCTTGTTAAAAAGACAAGCTAGAAGCTGTGCCTCTGGTGGGGTGACAAGGAGCTTCGGCACATCGTTCTTGTGCTCGTCGAGTTTTAAACGTATTGTTGCAGTTTTCATGTATGTGGGGAGAAGGTGGGGCCGTTTGGCCCCACCTGTTGCATCGTTCACGGAACGAAGTAGTTGTACTTAATCGCCTTAACTACGTTCGTGTAGGCCATTCCGTCAGCGACGGTATAGCCCAACAACCTAAGTGCCTTCGCTCCCACAAACATCGAGGCGTCGATGTTAGTGGCGACGGTTGTGTTAATTGTCGCAGAAGGAGTAATGGTAAACACAAGGCGCGAGCCTGTTCTGCTGTCTTCATTCTCACCGTCCCACACAGGTGCGAAGGTGATAGTGCCGACAGCACTAGCGTGTGCTGGGCCAACGGTTACACTGATATTTCCAACCCAAGGACCTGGGTGAGGAGTGATACCAGAAGCTTGGTTTGTCCCACCAGCCGGCTGGGAAACCACAGAAGGCAGAACTAGCTCAACCTCACCACAGAGGTTAAAGTTTGTGCCTGAAGAGTTTGTGCCCCAGACCCTGGCACCTTGCCAGTTAGTCCATACAAGGTATGTGTCGTTCACAGCAAGGCCACCTGCGTAGACTGCTGATAGGTTCGTCAACACGTTGTCGGAGGAAGCGTACAACACGTTAGTGCCGACGGTAACCGACTTAGCGTTGAGGAATGAAATGCTACGATGCTCGGCAAACACCTGCGTTGCAAGCGCCGCCACAGCGAGGAAGAGAACCATCTTTTTCATTAGCTAGTGTCCTTTCTCTTAGACCGCAACTTCGTACACACCGTGGCAGTTAAGCTGAGTGACTTCGAGGCCACCAGTCCATGTCATGCTGCGCAGGAAAACCGCAGCGTTGTAGGGTCGCTCTGGGTCGAGGACCTTGTTTTCTTCGTTCGCCATCGGACGGAGCCGCAGGCGACGAGGATCAATGACGTAGCAGCGAGAGCTAAGGTTGTTGCTGTCGAGCCACGGGTCATAACGGAAGGTACCAAGACCCTTCATCGAGATGTCGGTCATGCCGATGTCGTTCTTCCCGTTGTTGACGAAGCCCTCTTGGGTGTAGATGCCTTTCTCGTGAACCTCGTCCGCAAGAGCGTCGAGGAAGACGCTACCGCACAAAGCCACCGAAGGCCTACCTCCCCACCGCATGAGCTGACGCAGTTCAGAGCGGAGCTTACGGGTTAGCGTTTGGTCAGTTCTGCTTGGCGTGATCGCCGGGCCAGTGTTGGCGCTTTCAGCAAGGCCCGTCAAGAAAGCACGATGCCGCCACCACGTGTAGTCAGAGCGTACAAGGCCAGCGGTGGTGCCGGTGTTGGGTGTGTCGGTCAGCAACGCAGTGATTCCAGGGACTTGTTTCGAGCCTGACCCATCACCCCACAACATATTGTTCATGCTAATGGCCCAAGATTCGGTAAAGTCCGCAATGCGGGCCTTGAACGTCCCGCCTGCAATACGCACCGCCTCAGCGTTACTATGGTTCTTCATAGAACCATCGTTAGTCACCGTGATACCATCCTTCTTGAGTTCGGTCCAGGTGATAATAAGGTTCGCGACAACCTCGTACCAAGCCACCTGCGCTCGCCGGATGTTCTCCGCTTGGTCAAACTCGAACAACTGGTCCTCACTGTAGCCTTGGAAGAAGCCAGTAGTGTCGGACATCATAGTTCCCTGCACAGCGGTAGAGATGTAGTCTTTACCGCCTGGGAATGTTTCTTTATTTGCGTCCAGAATTTTCAGTAGTGGACGCTCCTGCAAGGCTTGCATAAGCGGACCGTTTTTGACGTAGAACGTCAGAAGGGCGTTTGCAAGGTCACCTGCAGCACTCATACCGATTGTAGTAAGTGTTGCCATATGTTATACGTACTTTCCACCAGACGCCACAAGATTGATGACATCGTCAGGAGTCTTGGGTGCTGGAAGTGCTGTGGTGGAGGTACCGACAGAGGTAAGGGTACGACTGACCGAAGGCCTTGGCGTCAGGCGCCCAATACCTTTTGTTACATTCTCATACGCTTGCTCTGCAAGACTGATAACGTCTTGCTGAGTTTTTACCTGCGCGCTTTGAAGCATGGTGTTGAAACGACTTTGCACAAATTCCCACAGGCCGTCTGGCTCACTTGCGTTCACCTTTGGCTTGAAGTCTGGGTTTGTAGCGCGCTTCGCTTTATCCCAACTATTCACCGCTTCAACCATCGAGTTGCGAGAGCGAGTCTGTTCGGTTTCGATAGACCGCAGACGTCGTTGCTCCTCGACTTTTTGTTGGGCGAGTGTCTTGTTGAGTTGCTTTGCACGCTCTAGGCTGATCTTGCCTTCGTTGACCTCCTGTTGCAGGTCCTCGGGCAAGCCATCGCCGTTGACATACTGCTGTAAAACCTGCATGACCGGGGTCAATCGCTCAAGCGCCTTTGCTGGGTTTGTGTTCAGCAGAGCAGTTAGCTCAAGGGCGTCGTTTAACTGAGCATCAGTGATGCTGTTTGCTTCGCAGTATTGGTTCAACTTCACCACCCGCTCAGCCATTGGTTTTAGAGACTCAACCTCTTCACGGAGTGTCCTTGCCTCTTCGACCTTCTGCTGCCAACGGGGGTGCGCATGGAATGGTAGGTCTTCGACCTTTTCTTCTGTCTGCTCCGCCTTAGCGGGTTGTGGCACAGGTGGCGACTGTGCGTCGCTGTCTTTCTTTTCTTCGGCTGGCGGGGCCGACAGCTTGGCAGATAACTCACTAATGACCTTATCTGCTGTCTGTTCGCCTTCCGACGGAGACGGGGCCGTCGTAGAAGCTGGCGCTTCTGTAGGTTTAGCGTCTGTTGTGCTTGCCGGTGTAGACACCACCGGCGTCGCAGTTGCCTCGACTGACGGGGTCGTGGTCTCTTGTTTAGCGTCGAGAGTTTCAGTGTTGGGATCCATTTTGGACTAGTGTGGGTTGTCCGCCCTCCACCGGAGGTGGTGCGAGGGCAGGTTGTTGTGGTTGCGGTGCAAGCGCCATTGGAGGTGGAAAGAATTCGGTAACGTCGAGCTGTTCGTCGAGGCGCTTTACCGCTTCGCGGATAACAGCCTGTGGGCTAGCGCCCGACTGCAAAAGCGTAGGTGCCATCCGCTCGAAGTTGGAGATTTCAACGGCCTTGTTAGGGCGGCCGCTAGACGCGGCCTTGACTGTTAGATACACTTCGTGCAGGAAATAGTTCCTCTCGTCAGGAGACTCAGGTAGCGCCGCGCCTGGACCAGCAACCTCTTTTGCTGTCTGCAACGAGAAAGACTTCAGCATTAGCTCACCGCAAGCCTCACTAAGTGCCGCGTTGAAATCGTCAAGGTCGTCAACGTTAGACGACACCGTCGACATCCTACTCTGCTCCGCGATAGTTTGACCTGTGGCGGTTACCTTCGGTGAAGGTTGTCCCATGTTGGCGTCTTGTAGACCAACAGAGAAAAGCATGTCTTGCTCAAGGGCAGAAGTGTCGTACAGCGTCGGATTGATCTCCTTAACACCGAGAGGCATTATCAACTTTGTGATGTCCTCACCGGGCTTCACACCTTCCAGACGCACAACGCAATGCGGGTCGCCGTTGACGATACGGCTGATGTCCTCTTCACTAAGATCCGCAGTGGTAACATATTTAGGCAGGTTCGCCTTCCGGTGTTCCCGAAGGGCGTCGCGGGTGCGATTCCACTCCTTTTGCACACTCCGTAGGACGTCCACGTCTGATAGAGGGAAGACGCTAACAAGGCCAGGTTCGATCTCAGCGGCGTTGAACGTCAGAGCAAAAAGCGGATAGAAGCCACGTAGGGAAGGCTCTATCGGTGCTGGAGGGTCGACGTAGTCGTTGTATCCGTCAAGCACGAACAAGCGGCACTTCGTGCGGCTGTCAAAGACCTCAAACACGCAACCGAGACTGTCTTCACTAACAGCATTAGGCGCCATGCCACCACGTTGCGGTTGGCTCTTATCCGCACTCGCTTCGCAGGGCTGTCCTTGGGCGTCGTACTGTGTAAAGCTACCCCGCACGGCTTCGCCATTTAACTCAAAAAACTCAATGATTTCCTCGATCGGTAGGAGATATTCTACCGCCACCCACCTGGCACCGATAAAGCCTCGCAGACGCCTGCACTTCGGATCAGGTATGATAGACGTTGAGGCCGGGAAGTCAAACACCAGCCGCTCTCGCATCTCACTATCAGAAGAGTCATACCCAAGCGACTGCACTAAGGTACGTAGCTGCTCTGCTTCCGCACTGTCCTGGTCAATGGTCCCGTCTGCAAGCTGCGCAGCAAGTGACTTTGCCCGCTTCGCTCTCTCCACAAGGTTGTCTTTCGACGCGTCTGTGGTTCCGACCAGCGACTCCGCGTTCCGCACAACGCTAACGCGTGCAAAAGCAGCACCACAGATAAGCACACGGTTCACCAGGTCCTTCATCTGACATTTGTAGTCGGGGGTCTGATGATCGGTGTTCCATGTATGAAGGCACGTAAGTGTTTTTCCGACTCGCTCTACCAGCTTCTTGTTAGCGTAGCCTTGCTCATAATCACTCAGCAAAGCAGATGCTTCTACGTCCGTTGGGTCCAGCATCAGTCTCTGCGCTGCGTCTAGAAGCTCCTCCTGCGTGCCGCCCCAGAGGACGTAGTCCAGGCGCTCACGTCGCTTCCACTCGGCCTGAGGATCGCGTGCATACAGCACCGCACCCTTTTGGTTTACCATTCGAAGAGTCAGATTAACCGTATAGCGGTCGTCATGCGCGCTTGTCTGCCCGTTCCATTGCAGGCCAGCAACAAACTTAATGTTGTCCCGCATCCTGGCGTATGCCTCTTTGTGAAACTTCTTCGCGTCCTTGATGCGTTGGACCCACTTCTCAGCGGACGACTTCACCCGTTCGGGTGGCTCAAAGACGTTAGAAGAGAGTGTGTCCATTAGAAGTCGCGAGTGCGGAGCTTACTAGCTAGCTCCCTCTCTTTAACGTTTTTCTTCATCCACCCAAGCGTGATACCTTGTGGCAGGGGCCACTGGCCTAAAAAAGGCACCTGCGATCGGCGCGCTTTTGTCATATCAGCCAGGCCCAGACCCAAGAGTGCAATCGTGTCAACAAAGTCGTCATGCGTCCCGTGGTCGAAGGTAAGTAACTCATGCATCGCGTCAGGGAGCCATGACTTAGCAAACCGTGGAAAGCGAACCTGCCCCTGGGCCATACGGCCACGAATCGACTGTGCGCGAACGCGCTTCTTTGCTGTAGCCGACACCTCTTCGATGTAAGCATACACACCCTCCTCCCGCATCCGCTTCTCTAGAAACGGACCTATGCTTTTACTGATGTGGTCACGTCCTGCCCACCACGTTAGTGGCTTACGCCTACGACACACCTCAAGCATTGCCTCCACAACCTCGTCCGTCTTCGCTCTCTTCCACCAAACATCTGGCAGTATCCACAAAACACCCCGCTCGTCAACTCCTGCACTGACGATGCAGGTAAGGTCCCTCTCTTGCTCAAGGGAGACAGCGTGGTCACTTGCGGTGTAAATGTGCAGGTTGGAAGGAAGTTCGTCGGGATCGTATAAGTGGTCTGTGATCCAGTCACGATGGAAGAAGTCACCCTGCTCTGGTGTGGGGTCTTGCTGGTAAAGAGAAGAGAAAGTCTGGTCATTCTTTCGTGCCTCCCGCACAAGGTCAGAGTTGAACCACTCCGGCCATAGAAGCTCGCCAGGCGACCGTCCGAGAGGGTCGTTGTCTTTCGCGATGAGAGGTAACGAAACGACTTCCCACTCACCACGTTCAGAAGCTAACAGCCTACCAGCTAGGTCTTCCTCGTGGCGACGAGTTTGAATAAGAATAACTGCGCCACCAGGCTTTAGACGAGGAATGAAGTCAGAGCAGTACCAGTCCCACTGCTTGTCCCTAACAACCTTACTGTCTGCGTCCTCCTGGGAACCGATGGGGTCGTCGATAAGGCCAAGGTCGGCGCGGTGACCGGCAATACCGGCGCCGACACCGGCACAGAAGTAGATGCCGTTGTTAGTCGTGGACCACTCGCCTGCGGCCTGGCTATCCGCACAAAGGTCCATGTCAAGTGTTAGCTTGTGCTGCTTGACGATGTTGCGACCGAAACGACCGAATTGCTCTGCGAGAGTGTGGGCGTACGAGGCAGCGAGAATGCAGCGACCAGCTTTACGGGCCAGGTACCAAGGAGGGAAAAGACGACTTGTATAGGTACTCTTAGCCGAACCTGGTGGAAGGAAAAGTGCTAGCTTACGTATTTCTCCTCGTTCAACCGCCTCAAGCTTTTCTATGACAAGACGATGGTGTCGCGCCGGCTCGTACCCACAGAGGCGAGCCCACTCACTCAGCGACGCGAGAACGCTACGACGTCTTAGTAGCAGTTCCGCTGCGCGCGATTGTTTCAAGCTCGGCATTTGACAGAGACTCCAAGGAGCCTACCTTTTGCTCGATGGATTGTTTTGGTTTTCCAAGAAAACGATCAACTAGATACTGTGAGACATTCGCGACAACGTTCTTCGGTGCGTTTTCGTCGTCACGTAGCTCGATGAGTTTGTAGACACTGTCCTTCGCTGCGGTTTCGATAACACCAGCGAGTTCGTCCTTTCCTGCTGCGTCGAGTTCGTCTGCAAGGCGCCGACGTGCCCACGGCTGACGCAAGACCTGCGAGATCCACGGCTCAGTGTAGTTCGTCGCGAGAGCGATCTCCTTGTTGCTGTGCCCTCTAGCTTTCAACCACAAGATCATCCGGTGCTCTGGGCGCTCGTGGAGTATTGCCAGATTCGGCTCCGTCGGATTAAAGAAATCCTGCGGCCTTTCCTCCGTCTCTTCAAACATCCCGCGAAGCGGGCTGTTCTCGTAGAGCTGTGTGTTCGTCTCGTTCACGTTAAGTCACGAGGGACGATACTCCCGGCGCATGGCGTCGTTGTGAGTCTATTCCAGCTACTGGAACAGACTCTTTATTGCGAAGCAGGCAAAGCGGTTGCTTCAGCAAGTGCGCCAGCACTTCAGCGGGCAACCCCTCCCTCTCTCCTTCTCTCACTTTCTCTTTATCTCTTATACTCATTTTCCCCGCTACTTTATCACCTTCCCGCCAGCCCCTCTAAAGAGATTCCGTTCCAGCGAGTCTAGGTCAAGTTGAAATTTTTGGTGCGGTTGGGGGAGAGGCTTCCCTGCCTATAAAAGACCACCGTGGGGTGGGGACTGCCGGGGGTGGGTCGGCTGAAGCCGAGGCGAGCCAATGGGAGTCGCACGCGTGACGCGTAGGCGGGTGCGCGGATGCGTGGGCGTGACGCGCAAGGGGACAAGCGGGAGTCGCCTGGCATAGACGATGCTGCGCAGCACACGGCTTGCCAAGCTGGGCGCAAGCGGTCAATGGCATGAAGATTGCTGGCAAAGCAAACGGTGTGCCAAAAGGCTGTCAGCAGAGCAAATAAAGATAGAATTACCCCTTGCCTCTTGCGAGGGAATGAGGGAAGATAGCGCCAGCCTGACAGCAAGGCCAAAAGCCAAGCGAGGCAGAAAGCAAGCAATATGCGATGGTCTATTTTATACGATAAGCGAACGGGGCGAAGAATCGCCTATATCGGCTTCCCTAGCCAAGCGAGCCGCGCAAAGCGAATATGGCTAGACTTTAGCAAGCTGCCATTACGGTCTAATTGGCCAGACATGCACGGCATTGCAGAGAAAGGCAAAGCGGATATTCATAATAACGAAATTGGCTTGTTATAGCTTAGCCCCATGCGCTGGCGAGCACGGCGCAAAGGCTAGGCTATAACTTAGCTCTGGCACTAAGCCAGAAACAGAAAGAGAAAGCAAATGAAGCAAGCAAAAATCGAAACAACGTTTGGAAGCATCAGCTTCACGGCTGAATTGAGCATTGATCCAGATGCCGCTATTCTTATGGCGGCAAAGCATGACCTATATCATCGCATCAATGGAAAGATCGAAAAAGCGATGGGAGGAACGCGAGAAGTTGACTATAGCAAGGAGACGGCTGATAAGCTCATCGCCGCCTATAAGGCGCAAGGAGTGGCAATTAGCAACGTCAGAGCCTATGCGCCTTCCCCTGCGGCGGCGGCGGCCTATAAGGTCGCAAACGAGAAATATGACAAGCTAGTTGCGAACGGCAAGCTGCAATCGCTTTGCGATGCGATGGGCTGGTTAGAAGACGGCAAAGTGCCAGAGCGCAGCAAGGTTGTTGCGCTGATACACAAAGGGATGTAAGAGCCAATCCGGGAGGCTCAGAGCCTTAAAAGAGAAAGCAAAACTATGTTAAACTTTGACGAAAAGCGCATAATCGCCTTAGTAGCGAAAGAAATTGCAAAGCAGCTTGCAAAGCAGCTTGCCGAGCAACTTCCCTCTGAAAAGCTAACGCAAGCAATTAGACTGGCAGACAAGGCGTTACAACTTCGCAGTGAAGCCTGTAGCTTAGAGCGGAAAGCACGCGACATCATTCTAGGCAGGCAGCAATAACCTCTAGCCTCTCCCTTCAGGGGTGTGTTCTAGTTAATGGAACACACTCTTTTGCTTTATAGGCTCTAAGGCTCTAAAGCTCTATCTGTAGCGTGCATCGTGCTTTGTATGTTGCGTGGTTTCGACCCCCCCCCTATGGCAGGCTAAAAGCCTCAAAGGCTCAATCCCTCAAAAGGCAAAATAGTTAGAAAGGCTAAAATCCATTACAGAATCGAAAAAGGAGCTTTTACAGTAGTCTAAATTTTTTTTTTTTTTTTTTTTGATTGGTGAATTTTTTTTCCGCCCTTTGGTTAAGTCAGGGAGGCTCTTAGTTTGGAAGCTAGGCAATTTTTGCCGCTTTTGCCTTTTGGGCATGGGAGGGGTCGAAACCACATCATGTATCATGCACCATGCACGAACTCTGCCCTGCAGGCCTGCCCTGCGGGCAAAGCATGGCTTATGCCAAGAGCATGGCTCTGCGAGCCATAAGCTAGCTAGCAAGCTGAGCCTGCCCTGCAGGCCTTAGGGCTTGCCTCTCATGCGAGGACCTGAGATAATGCGGGCGAATGAAGCAAGCAAGCCTTCTAGCAAGCCAGCCAGCCAAGCGATGCAATCGCCTTGCCCCTAGCCTATCGGCTTGCCCAGCGCAGCAAGGCGGCGCGCCTGTGCTGCCTACCTATATTGGCTCCCCGCTCCGCAAAGAATCCCTCTTTCCCTCGGATGCTTTGCATCCGTTCAATTTCCCACCCCACGCCTACGTTCCGACCTTGGAGTCTCAAAAAACAGACCGGACAACGGCGATGCTCGCCGGGCATACGTTCCCCGCAAGCACTATCGCAGGTCCAACTACGCTCCTAAAGGGAACGGCACGACGTAATCGCGTAATCGTGGCGGTGTCGGGTGGGTGCTTTCAGCGACGGTAAACAAGTAAACAAAAGCAAGCTATGACAAAGTCAGTAGAATGGAATGGTTATTGGAAGATGACTTGGTGCTTTGATTCGTTCAAAGCTTACCAGAAAGCCAAAGTAAGGTTACAAAGAATAGGGCGGCATATCCACTTTAACGACAACTTCTGGTATTTCGGCATCTCGTTTCGTATATGAGTGCAACATCCTTCATGCTCCTTTTCCTTTGGGCAGCAAAGGCCACAGCCTACCTGGCTGTAGCGTTTCTGGCCGCAGTTGTGGCGCTGCATTGGCCCATCAAAAAGTGATTTGTGGCACGTCGCCACGAAGTAAGCAAAAGAAAGCAAGCAAAATGAGTAAACATACATATAAAGAACGATTAGTCGCTGGCCTGCTGGCCGACGGCTGGAGACGAGAGCAACACACCGGAGCAAAAGTGCCAGGATACGTCAAGCCTGGCATGAAGAAAGTGTTCGTGGGTGTCAACGGCGCGCTCCGCACCGGGAGTTGCAAGTCGAGTTCATGGTCCGTAGGAGACCCGACTAGAGTGACAGTGTTCTACAAAAAGCTTCTCGACTTGGGTGACGCAGCACTGGCCACGCCACAAGACAAGCTGTTCGCTTTGCTGACTAGCGACGGCAGCACCATCGAGAGTGTCGCGCCAACGCAACAAGTTTCACCACCCGCTGCTTGCGCGGGCACTCAGGACGCAAGTGTTGAGTCGTCCAGGTGAGTAGTCAACACACCGCGCACGCCCGGGTAAAGGCGTGCATTACCTTTATGAAAAAAATATACATAATTCTATTTGATCCAAACTACGACGCCCCAAGCGTCGTAGGTGTGTTTAAGACGTTAGAAGAGGCAGAAGCGTATGTTAAGAACGAAAGAAGCTCAAGTGAGTTTAACGCAGAGTGTGAAGATTTCCAAGTTCACGAAGTGAACGTGCCTTGGTTATGAAACATAAAGCCTACAACCCTCTTAAGCTGTCCAACAGCTTCCGTAGCAAGCACCTTGTGCGGACCTACGTCCACGAGCGCAACAGCTACCCGATGACGGACAGCGACAAGGCAAAGCTTACAATAGCTGCTTCGCGGGATAAGTTTGTGGCCTTGTGTGAACAGCACAGATACGTCCCGCCTATGCCAAAGACGGATTGGCGCTTTGTTGACAACGGGCCTTATGGACAGCCTAGTGGCATACCTTCTTTCTTTGGTCGCCTTGTGGCTACCAACGGTCTTCTATGTCTCATAGAGACCATAAGCGGGCTGGTGTGGTCTCACAGCGATAGCTTTAAGCCCGACAAGGCAGAGAAGGCAGAGCGTCGCGCGAAGAAGCAAACAAAGTTTGACCTTCTCCTTGAGAAACTTTTAGCATGAAAACAAACTGGACAAAAGAGTATTTTCTTGAGCGCACAGGTCGTCTACCAGAAAACGACGATCTGGACCGTGTAAATTGTAAGGACGCTGGAAAACTTGGACATAATGACTGCGGCGTCTGTATGCACAACTATCCCATGTTTATGTGCCCAGTCTGTTTTGGTAAAACTGAAACAGATTAACCTTTATGACTCCGTGGCGGAAAATACAGACGCAGAGAAGACGCACAAAGCTCTCGGGCTGGTTGCTTAGCGTCACCAGCCTTGCAGGTGCAAACCCTGTCGGAGTCACTCCCTTTGCCGACCTATGCAAAACACGTAGGAACAGCACAAACTGGACGTTGAACCATCCCGTCCAGAGTAAAACCCAAGGGCAAGCAGCGGACAATAGTAGCTTCGGCTGGTCCGCAGTTCTAACTGCTCCCTCTGGCGACACTACACAGCGTATGTGCAGCATGGAAAACTATGTAAGGAGAACGTTAAAGGTGAACACGTGCGAAAGCGAAAACCTATCACTTTTATCACCCGCGCCTGTGCTGGCCGAGCCGCAACCTTGCGGAACAAGGTTAATCAGCAACCGCTGCGGCGAAGAGCAAGAGAGCACATGCCTGCGAAGCAAGATCGTTTGCACCAGGACTCTTGCGGCGGGTGGTTTCTTTTTGACGGCAGCGACGATGGAGAAGATATGATGTTGCAACATCAGCTTCACGGATTAGGCGAAAGCCGATTAGCCCCAATCGCTACACTGTCGTCAACGGCGGTGCTGACGAGTCAACAGCTTAAAGACAGAGCTTTGAATCTGTCGCCGTCACCTAACTTTATGAGCGCGTGGCGGAATGAAGACGCAAGGGTGCAGTCTTGTGGACGGTCAACTGCAATGGTAATCCAGTCCACTTATAGGTTCAAATCCTGTCGTGCTCACCATTTTTATGGGCGCGTGGCGGAATGTAAAGACGCCGGTATCTTGGCTTAATGCGTATGTGTGACAACGACTATCAGAAGCGCCAAGCACAAAGGACTGAAGTTAAGCACACAGTTGCAGGTTCAAATCCTGCCGCGCTCGCCCTTTAACCACAAACCACAATGAACGAAAACTCTACGGCGGACACGCCTGCTGAACTAAAACACGCAATCCGTGACCACTTTCGTGAGGAGGCGGAACGGCTCCGCGCCGACTTAAAATGCGAACGCGCCCGCATGGTGTTGCTTGGCGGCGATGCTGTCATTGCCGAGCGTATGCGCGCAGACAGGGCAGAAGCAGAACGCGACGAACTCCACGCCGAGAACGAGCGGTTGCGTCGTGACTTCCACAACATTCTTTACATGGTAAACACCGGAGCGACCAAGGAACAACTGGTAGTCCGCATCACCGGTGCACTGGAGGAAACTCAACCGTGACCCCTTTTCCAAACCAAGCTCCTTACCAAAGTCCACCACCTTCAGGTGGCACATTCTTGGATCGAGTCAAACTGAACGTAAAGCATAACAGCTTGGTTTGGACCCTTTACCTATGAACCAAAAACGTCTATTCCAGTGTCAGGACAGCCACTGCCTTGAGTTTATAGAGGCAAACTACAAGCCTGATACCTGCCCACGCTGTCACACAGCGAAAGTTGTTGAAATATGTCCAGACTGCCTAGAGCCTCTGGACAAGAACGAGGAGTGCTCTAAAAGGTGTGTTCCAGGAACTGGAACAGACTAGAAAGCTAAAGCTATGCGTCCGTTGAAAGCAGCAAAGAAACCTCCTGGAATGCCTTTCGAAGAGTTCTTGTCCTTGCTTCGCTTCCCTTGTCTAGCGACTCCGAAGATAGACGGTATCCGCTGTCGCACCTATCGCAGCGACGTCGACCACCTTGTCCACACATGGACCAACAGCAACAAGCCTATCGTTAACAACCACGTCCGCTGGACCATCGAACGCCTTTGTCCGCCTTGGCTTGACAGTGAGTTAACAACTGGCACCAACTTCCAGTCCACAACAAGTGGCCTCATGTCACAAGGTGGGCGACCTGAGTTTCGTATGTGGGTCTTCGGTTGGGGCTGGGACAACCGTAATATCACCTACGCAGACGTGGTACCGGTGCTGGAAAACATGAAGCTCCCACCGTTCTGCACAAAACTGTTGCCGAAGTGGCTTGACAACCTAGACGACCTACTCGCCTACGAACAGTGGTGCCTCGCTAACGAGGCCGAAGGCGTGATGGTACGTCAGCCAGACAGCCCATACAAATACGGACGTTCGACCCTCAAAGAACAGTATCTCGTCGCTATAAAGCGTTTCGAGGACGCAGAGGCGACTGTCATCGGCTTTGAAGAGCAGATGCATAACGAGAACGAGCCTACGGCTGACGCACACGGCTTGACGGAAAGGTCAAGTTGTAAAGCGAACCTTGTGCCTGCTGGCACACTCGGCTCTCTTGTCGTCTCCTACGAAGGCACCACGTTCCGCATTGGCACTGGATTCGACTCCGCACAGCGGAGTGAGATATGGTCTAACCGCCTTCGCTACCTCGGTTCCACCGTAAAATTTAAGTACCAACAGCACGGCACAAAAGACAAGCCCAGAATCCCTGTGTTTCTGGGCTTTCGACACACTGACGACCTATGAGTATAAACTTCCACGCTGAAGCACAACAGTTCTGCCGTAGGCATAGCCTCACAGACGTTGCGTCTATCGAAGCTGCAATGCGTAGCATTGCTAATATATGTCTCGCGGACATCGTACAGCGCCTTATTGACCTCAACAAAGAGATCGAGGACCTACGGCGCTTGCTCGGTAACCCGCCTTACAAACCAAACATACAGCTTTCTCTCTCACGTGAGAAACCAGAACCGGAGCCTGGACAACTTAGCTCCACAACACAAACAGACAAACAGTAAAGTAGTATGAAGAAAGACACCGTAGAAGTTCGTAATGGCCTCAAGTTCACCTGCGACGTCCCCGAGAGCGCAGCGGAATACGACAAGCTCGCGCCCAAGGGTGTTGGCACCTGCGTCAGTGACGCAGTCGACAACATCTGGTATCGCAGCTTGTTGCCGCGTGCGTGGAAGGGTCTCGCAGCGAAGCTGTTGGAGCTTCACAAAATCCCACTGAAGACCAAACCCCGCAACGACGGTAAGAAGGACGCGAAGGGCAACCCTATCATGGTCGCGGCAGAGTCGCCGGTGCAGTACGTCGACCGCGTCGCCGCAGAGAAGAAAGTCGACCCTACGACCTTCCAGTCCTTGGTCGACCAGTTCGTTGCCCCCACACTCAAGTTCGACCTTACCGTCCGTGAAGCACAGCCTCGTGAGGCCGGCGCTGGTAAGGCGAACCTCGCGCTCGCGCGAACCTACCTCGCTGACCCGAAGGCTCTCGCTAGGGTCACGAAGAACATCGAGAAACTCACCGGGACTAAGGTCGTACTCACCGGCACCCCGGAGGAAAACGAGAAGGCCCTCGCTCTCGGTATCAAGGCGTTTATCGCCGCGCAGACAAACGCCCTCACGGCCTAACCCACAAACAAGAGAGGGCTGGTTGTCCAGCCCTCTCCCTTTGTTATGCCTTCCTACATCCCTCACATCTCGATGGACCCACACGTGCGTTACACCTGCTCACGTGCTTGGGACACACCATTCTGCGCTGCGCCTAAAACGCGTAAGCAAAAAGCTATAAAGCTCCAGCGTAAACCAAAAAAGCAAAGCAACCTACAAAAGCTACTAGCACTCCTCACCGCATGAACACACTCCCTCACCGCCTACGCGAGTCCTCTTTCCGTGTCTACGAGGACGTCATCTCCGCCGCAGTGAACGCTTTCCCAAACACAACAACCATAGACCCCTCGTCTCTAGGCAAGTCTTCCGACACCGTCGCCTGTCGTCTCCGTGACGCAATAGCAAGCTACGACCACTTCCGGTGGTCCCCATCTAAAATAAACCTCATCCGCTTCCTTGACGTCCGCCCGAAGCTCGTGGTCTCCCAAGACAAGACCACCGGCGCCGTTGTCATCGGCCCGCGACAGCGGCACCACTTGCAAGCACCACCTACAATCTCTGCTCTCGTCGGTGACAAACCACTGACGCATGCAATCTTGTCTGCTCTCCTTCTTCTCCACGAAGAGGGTGTCATAACCGAACCAACCAAAGTCACTGGCACTCCGCCAGATGAAACCATGCTATCGCACTACCCCAACGTCCGCGTTGAGGTCTTCGACAGCACTTCCTACATGCTCCTATGAACCTAAAGAACCCATACCCGGCCTCTGACGGCTTGGACCTCTACCGTGTCAACGCAGAAGCCTCCCGCGACGACGTAAACCTAATCAAATCTGTCTTCCCCGACGGCAAAATCAACACCATCATTAACCTCTTCATCTTCTCACTCGCCCATGAATGCCGAACAAAGCAATACGACTGCACCAACCGAAACGACCTCATTACCAGTATCCAACGCCGATGCCCCACGTCTGGGTCTGCTTCAGCGGGACCCGACGACAATGTCGGACGAAGAACTAATGCAGTTCGTTCTCGAAGTGCGAGCAAAGCGAACGTCTAACCAGCTCGCTGCGGAGCTACGCCCACAGCGTAAGGCGGCGTCAGCCGCTTCGACGTCAAAGCGTGCAGCTGCACTAGCTAGTCTACTCGCAGACACCGACGAGGAGGATGCGTTATGAACTCACCAAAAGACGACGGCGGACCAGCCTTCCCAATAGTAGCAGCACCGCACCTTCTAGCTAAGCAACTTAGTGTAAAAGAATACGAAAAAGCAGTTTCTGGCATGTCCCTCCGTGACTGGTTCGCTGGTATGGCATTGCAAGGAATTGCCTACTCTGCGACCGCTGTATCCATTGAAGCGGCAAGAAACGGATTGAAGTGTCCAGTCTGGGACACATCCCTCTGGGCCAGCCAATGCTACCAAGTAGCCGACGCCATGCTAGCAGAACGAGAACGGAGGCAGTTATGATGCCCGACGCACAACGAATCGTGATTGCGGAGGTGTGTGGGTGGAAAAGAGTTCCAGAACGCGACCATCTGCTGCCAGACGGTGTTCTTCAAGCATTGCCCGAATGCTTTGTGCATGATGAAGAAGAAACTGTTTGGACTGAGCACGATCTTCCCGACTACCTCAACGACCTCAACGCCATGCACGAGGCGGAGAAGACGTTAACAAAAGATAAAACAAAACCACTCAGCACGGATCAAAGATGTCTCTTTATTAACCACCTAGGAAAGATTATTGGTTGTTGGACAGTAGTCCACGAGCACAATACTTTGTTTCAGTTAGCTCACGCCACCGCCGCACAACGCGCCGAAGCGTTCCTACGAACTATTGAAAAGTGGAAGGACTAACTATATGACAATCGCAACAGTCCTATTCTTCCTTCTGCTATACGTCGCCTTCATCGGTTTCATTGAAGAAGGGATAGGAGACTAACCATGCAACCGTTTCCCTCGCAACCCATCCTCTTCGTCGACAACAGCCTGATTGAACTCATCACCACTTGCCCGTGGAAAGCCTACGCAGCCGTTATGCTACGCCGGCGGCGTGGCGGTGAAGAACCTGCCTTACGGCAAGGCAGCCACGTTCACAGTGCCCTTGCCTACCGCTACCGCCGTGAAGCCATCGGCTTACCGTGGTCCGGCGACGTCCAACAACGCATCCTCGCAAAACGCTACGAGCAAACACCCTGTGAAAGTGAAGAGTGGCGTAACCTTGACTACGCTAGTCAAATCATCTGTGCCTACAACGAACAATACCCCTTCGAGCAGTTTGAGGTCATACGTCACGGTCCCCACTCCTTCCCCTTTGTCGAACGCCCATTCGCTGTTGAGCTACCAGAGAAGATTGACGACATCACTATCTTCTACGTCGGTCGTATGGACCTCGCTGTGCGAGACAGCAACGGACATCTCTACGTCATGGACCACAAGACCACGTCAGTGCTTGGCGACACCTACTGGGACGACGCCTTCATGTCAGAGCAACAGCATGGTTACTGCTGGGCACTACGTGAGGTCTTGGGTGAAGAGCCAGTCGGCTACATAATGAATGTCCTTGCTGTCCGTAAGCCCTCGAAGACCGGTAAAGGCGTCGAATTCGCCCGACGTACCTACCCAACCCGCGAGCCACCGGGCAAGCTAGACGAGTGGTACTCCAACATGGTCCTCCAGGTTCGCACCTTCCTACACCACTTCCGTAACAGTCTCTGGCCCCGACACCACAAGCACTGCATAAGCAAGTACGGCAGGTGCGAATTCTACCGCGTCTGCGAACTCCCTGAACACAGTCGCTCCGCTGCTCTCGCGTCTAGCGCCTTCAAGGACAATGACTGGTCTCCCCTTTACAAATAATATGACCCCAGACGAATTCGTAAAACGCCTCAACGACACCCACAACGAAATGGCCCTAGAGGTAGCTACTGTTCTCGACCGTCACGGATTCAACAAAGAGTGGCGACGGAAGCGTAGCTACCTTGAAGTCTTACACAAGTACGACGAGCTAAGAGAAAAAGATTTTGACCACGACAACCGTGGTCTCTAACCAAAACAAACATGAACGCAAACACAAAAGACAAACTGATACAGTTCGTTGAACAAGTTGAGCAAGCTACAATGGCACAGCTTCTCACGTTAGGTGGTGTCACAGTCATTTCCGTCATTAACGCTGGCGAAGTACTAAAGAGTGCTCTAAACACTGACGAAACTATCTTGTCATGAAAAGCACCTCTGACGCCCTTGTCGACAACACCATGTCTCTCCTCCTCATGGGACCACCTGGAGGGGGCAAGACCACCTTTGCACTCCAATGGCCCGGCTTGTGGGTCGCTGACTGTGACCAGAACCTCTCCGGACCGCTTCGATACCTAAAGCAAAAGGGTCAACTCCCCACTTTCTCCTACGATCGCATCGCCTTCGACGATAACGACGCTCCGCTGGAGTCCTTTAGTAAGCAGTGGGAACGCCTCGAAGCCAAGACCAAAGAGGCCCAGCGCACATCTTCGGTCCGCACTATCTTCATCGACAGCCTTACGCACGTCGACCGTATCCTCTATCAGCACTGCTGCGAGAAGCAAGGCGTCAAAGAACTTGAGTGGCAACAATGGAACATGTACAAGAACGCCCTCTACAAGTTCATCATGTCTATCCGTGCCAGCGGCAAGACTCTTCTCGTCGCGTGCCACGAGAAGATCGAGTACGACAAAAAAGGCCAGGTAGAGAAGTACACTCCTGTCGTCTCCACAAACCTTAAGGACTACTTCTCCTACATGTTCACCGACGTGTGGCGTTGCACTCTTATCGACGCCGGAGGCGGGCGACTTCGCGCTACCGTCACAACGCATCCAACACAAGTGTCCGACCTTAAGAACTCTTTGCTGTTAGGCAAAGAGATCGAGGCCACGTACAGCGCAGTGCAACTGGCGCTTGACAAGTTGCAAAACCAAAACAAACAGTAAAACGAAAGCAAAACAAATGAACGATCAAAACGACAACATCCTAAACGAAGACCTTGGTGGAGTCGACATCTCCTTCCCGGTCCTCCCGAAAGACACCTACCTCATGACCGTCAAGGAGATGGTCAAGACGTGGTCGAAAAAGGTTCCTGAAGACCAACGTCGCCCTGGCACCGAGAACATGATTAACGTCCTGCTTAAGACCGTCGAGCCGGCTACCAGCACCACTGGTCAGCCCGTCGCTCCTGGCTTCCCTGTGCGGGACCGTATCATGCTCTCCTTCCAAAGTGACGAAGCTCGTCGCTTCGGTAAGCAGAAGCTCGCGACGTTCCGCCAGGCGGTGACTGGCACCAAGGCCGGTGCGTTTGAGCCGCTGTCGCAGTACGTTGGCAAGAACGTCCGCGTTACCCTCAAGGTCGAGGACGCCGATGGCGATTACGAGGCTCGCAACGCAGTCGCACGGTACGAAGTCCAGTAGCCCACAAACGGAACACACCAGAGGTCCGATCCCTCTAGTGTGTTCCATTACATGGAACCAACTATGCTCCCTCTCTATCTCCCTTGGTCAGTTGAACTTCTTCCGCGTGACGAAGGCGGACCACAGCACTGCTTTCTCTGTAACTCTCTTGGCACTGTTATTGCATCTTTCAACGACGCCTCTGTCGCCGACTCTGTCGCTCTGCGTGTAAACCTTCACGACGAACTCTTTAAGCAACTAGAAAACGCAGAAGACCAGATTGTCGACCTTGTAGAGAGCGTCGAGAAAGCTGAGAAAGAAGTCGAACGCCTTGACAAAAAACTACAAGAATACCAAAGCGCATGACAACACTCCCCCTCTCCTCTATCGTTGTAAACGAACGCATTCGTTATGAAGACGAAGACATCGTCGACCTCGCTGCTTCTATTAAACGCCTCGGACTTCTCCAGCCTATCCTCGTTGATCAGAACAACGTGCTGCTTGCCGGGTTTCGCCGCTACACTGCGTGTAAAACGCTTGGATGGACTGAAATTCCAGTGCACCGTCGTGAGTCTCTCACCGAAAGTGAATACTTCGAGGTCGAACTCGAAGAGAACTTTCGTCGGAAAGACTTCACCTGGCAAGAGACCGTCGCCTCGGTCTGCAAAATCCACCGCCGCAGAACGCAACAAGCTATTCTCGCTGGTGCGAAGTGGTCTCAACAAATGACCGGCGAACTCCTCGGCGGCTACAGCGACAGCTACGTCTCTAACTGTCTCATGTTAGAGCCACAGCTACCAGCCTTAGCCGAGTGCACCACCATCACCGATGCAGTCCGTGAGCTTTATCGTAAGAAAGAAGACGAAGCAGTTGCGATACAAGCTGCTCGTCTCCGGGCTGGGATGTCTCAAGACACCGACCCTTTTGCCTCACCTGAAGAGGGTCTTCTCGGCACCGGTGATGTCTTTATCCCCGCCTCCGACACCAGCGACGCCTCTATCGAGGTCAACCTCTCAAGCACCTGCTTGCAAGGTGACAGCATCCGTGACATCCTCCCCAAGCGGCCCGACGCATGTGTCGACCACATCATAACCGACTGGCCTTTCGCCATCAACATGTCTAACATCCAACAAAGCAGTGCTGGCATGGACGTCAGTCGCACAGCAGCCGCTCACGACGTCGACGAGAACCTCGAACTACAGCGACTTGCTGTGGTACAGTTCTACCGCATCCTACGTCCCGGCGGCTTCTGTGTTATCTGGCACGACGCGATGTGGTTCCGCTGGACACACGACATCTGTGCTAACGCCGGCTTCACCGTTCAACGCTGGCCCATCGTTGGCTGTAAACCTTCCGCCCAAAACACTTGCGCAAACATCAACATCACCAAAACAACCGAGCAGGCTATCGTCATGCACAAAGGTGTAGCGTCTCTACCAAAGGTAGTCTCTTCAAGCTGGTTCTTCATGCCGCCACCAGAAGAGAAACTCTCCAACCCCTTCGCTAAGTCCTTCGAGGCGTGGGCATACATCATCGAGGCTGTTAGCATAGAGGGGCAGACAATCCTCGATCCGTTTGCAGGCGAGGGCACCTGTCCCCTCGCGTGTCTACGTCTCATGCGCAAACCCATCGCTATCGAGAAAGACCCCACGCACTACACCTACATGCTCACGTCCGTGCGCGACTGGTGGCAAATCAAGTTCCCCAACGCTAAGTTTATATGAGCACACAACGTACCGACGCACAAGAGTTTTTACTTTACGACACAAACTCACCTACAGAAGTTGTCTCTTCTGCTTTTGCACGACGTTTGAAAGAAGAGTTAAACTTGCTAGAAGAAGAAAACAAGAGGCTGACTAAAAGTTACTGCTTGTGTGAAGACGACCGACTACAACTTAGTAAACAACTCGACGATCTTCGAGAACAAGCAGCAAGCCGCGACGACGGACTCTAACGCTAAATTCGTATGAATACAACACCTACAACGGCGGTTGTCTCCAGTGAGATGGTTCGGCGACTGGCAGAGGACTGGGAACGTGAAGCTCTGGAGATGGAAAAGCAAAGCGGCGACAGAAACAACGACGTGTCACACGCAATCCGGTGGTGTCGTCATGGGCTGTTGAGCGCAAAGGGAAAGTCGCCGAACGATCAACTGACCCGCGACGACGGGCAGGGCCCGCACGTCACAACGAAAGTAGCAACTGAATCGGCCAAAAGTCGTCGAGATCCAGTGGCTGGTTCGGTGATAACCGTTCTCTTTTGTGGGGATGACACAGTAGGATGGACGGCGAATGCTCAGTGGGCAATGCGCTGGGAAAACCAGTTGCGTGGACGGTGGAGTCAGCCTTTGCGCGAGATCAAACCACATTCTCCGAACGACCGAACTGATCCGCGTGGCGGTTAACAAACCAACGAATGTGATAATCTCTAACGTCCGTTTCGTGTGACCTCCCACATTATCCCCTACGCGAGTGGCTACTACGAGGCTGTCCTTGACGAACAAGGTGGTCTCGTAGAGCTACTCTTTTTCCTGACCCCTCGGGAGCGTCGTGGGGAAAGTGTTAAGCTAGACGAACAACCACTCCAAGCCCAAGACAAAATCGGAAAGAAGCTACGTCCCTATGTCCAACGTCCCAAACCTACACCCCAAACTTCACAACCAGAGCTATAAGCTCGCCGTCGTCGGCGAAGCCCCAGGCAAAGACGAAGTCTCCATCGGCCAACCCTTCGTCGGTATGTCCGGCCAGCTACTCTCTAAGCTTCTCAGTCGCAACGGCATCATCCGTGACGCCTGTTTCATCGGCAACGTCTGCCAAGCCAACCCTCCTGGCAACGACATCAAATACTTCTCTTTCGACGGTCCTGAAATCCAAAACGGCATAACCCAACTCTCTAATGACCTATCTACATTTCGTCCGAACCTATGTCTCCTGTTGGGCAACACGGCACTCCGCGCTTTCGGTCTCCCACCAGCGGTTAGTAAGTGGCGTGGCTCTGTTGTTATTGGCACTCTTGCTGGCACCCGATACAAAGTGCTTCCTTCTATTCATCCTGCTGCTGTGTTGCGGGACTATCCGCAGTGGTTCTGCCTCGACAGGGACATCCGACGTGCAAAGCACGAAGCACTCACACCCGACTACCACCCTCCCACGCACACCTTCCACGTCGACCTCTCCCCCGAGCAAGTTCTCGAACAACTAGACCAGGTCAAGCAGTCGAAGCCACTCATCGCGATCGACATAGAAGGCTACGTCGACAACATGTCTTGCATCTCACTCGCCCCGAGTGCAAGCGAAGCCTTTATCGTCCCAACGACCGCCTCCTTTTGGGGTCCACCAGAGAACGAGGCACGTATGTGGAAGGCACTAGCTGGTGTACTCACCGACCCCACCATACCAAAGGTTCTGCAAAACTGCATGTACGACCTATTCGTCCTCCAGTACAGCTACTCCATCGCCGTTCGGGGCGTCGTCGACGACATCATGTACAAGCACTGGGAGTTGCTGAGTGAGATGCCGAAGTCTCTCGCCTTTCAAACTAGCATCTATACCTCAGTGCCGTACTACAAGCAAGACCGTCATAGCAGCGACCTCCGCACCTTCCATGAATACTGCTGCAAAGACAGTGCTGTAACGTACGAGATCAACACCGTCCTCGACAAGAACCTCAAGGGCCCACCTCTCGACAACTACCGCTTCAACCTAAAGCTAACTGAGCCTCTTCTGTACATGGAACTCCACGGTATGCCCTACGACAAAGAGAAAGCGTCTGCACGCCGTGCGTCTCTTCTTGTCCAGGCAAACCGCTTGCAGTACGCTCTCAACGAAATCGCTGGCTTCCCCCAACCAAAGACAAAAGACGAATGGTTCAGGCAGCTTGTCTCGCAGTGCTGTTTCGTGCGTTTACAAAGCGAAGTGACTTCTCTTGACCAAGTCCTCTTCAACTGTAAAATGACCAGCTACGCAGAGGCACAGCAAGCCATCGGTATTCTATCAAAGGACACTCTAAGTCTCGCTGACGTCGGTGAGCTATCTAGTCTCCTTAGCGTCGGCCTCAACGTCGAAAGCCCAAAGCAGATGTGCGACTTCTTGTACAGGCAACTCGGCCTTCCTGTCCAGTATAAAAAGGTCGGCGGACGTCTAACCGATAGCGAGACCTCAGACGTCCTATCTCTTTTGGTGCTGTACAAAAAGACAAACGACCCAACACTCAAACTCATCCTCCAACTCCGCGGCCTCCGTACCCGTGCCGAGACCCTCACTGCTGAAGTTGACCCCGACGGTCGTATGCGTTGTGGTTTTAACCTCTTGTCTACCGACTCTAAGGGAGACGAGACTGGCGGTGGTGGGGCCACATCGACCGGTCGCTTAAGCTGTTCGACGTCCCCAACGGGGAGTGGCTTCAACCTTCAGACAGTAACCAAAAAGGACCGCGACTGCTTCCCTGCCGAGCCGGGCATGTGGTTCTTCCAGTGCGACTTAGCCGGTGCGGATGGCTGGACAGTTGCAGCACATTGTCTGTCTTGTGGTGACCCAACAATGATGGAAGACTACAAATTCGGTCTCAAGCCAGCAAAGATAATCGCACTCCTCTACCTTAAAGGTTCTTCTGTCCTCCGTCTCCCTCGCCACGACCTCAAGCCACTGTGCAACGAAGTCGATCAAGACGGCTGGCTTTACTTTGCTAGTAAGCGAGTGCAACACGGCAGCAACTACGGCATGAAGGGTCAGACAATGTCCAGCCAGATTCTCAAGGACAGCTACAAGCTATTCGGTGAGCCGACGTTTGTCGAGCCTCACGTCTGCGACCAACTTCAATCGCTCTACTTCATGCGGTACCCTGGCATCCTTGCATGGCACGACCGCACTAAACACCGCTTAAAGACAGACGGCTACCTCATCAGCGCCTCTGGCCACAAACGTACCTTCTTCGGACGCCGTAACGACCACGACACCCTCAAACAAGCCCTCGCGGAAGAACCTCAAAATAATACAACGTATGCAACCAACCTCGCCTTACTTCGGATGTGGTTCGACCCAGATAACAAAGTGGTACGATCCGATACCAAATGTTCGCTGGTCATCCAACCCCTCCACGCAATCCACGACGCCATCACCGGCCAGTTCCCTCGCTCCCGGACAGCTTGGGCGCTACCTCGTATTCGGTCATACTTTAACAACCCCATCACAATCGCCGGTCAACAAATCATCATTCCTTTCGAGGGTCATTACGGCTCTTCGTGGGGGAATCTTAAGGAAGGTGTAATATGACTATACCTCTTTGTCCTACATGCAATGAGCGAATGCTGATCTATAACGCGCACACAAAGACACACGAGTGCCACAAATGTAACCCTCCTTGGGAAAAGACAGGTATAATGAAAGAAACTATGAGCGACAAACCTACCATTAAATACCTCACCTACCGTTTCACCCTTAAAGAGTGGAACTTCGTCATGTGCCTCGCCACACTAAACATGCCTTTCCCTGCTGCCGCTTCCTTCGTCAAGAACCTACGTCGACGAAAAAACTTGGCGCTTTTTATACTAGAATACAGACATTTCGTCGAGTAGTCTATTCCAGCAACTGGAACACACGGGAACCAAGGCTATGTCTTTTATTCAGAACTTTATCAAGTTTAATTCTGGCAACGAATGTCCCACCCCTTATGTTATGTGGACCGCCTATGGTATGCTCTCCGCTACCATCGGCTACCGTGTCCACCTTGACCTCTCTCACTTCTCCGTCGTCCCAAACATCTACGCTCTTCTAGTCGGCCCCTCCGGCGGTCGCAAGACCGTAGCTCGTGACGCAGGTGTTCGCCTCTTGCTAAAGGCCGTCCCTGACATCGTCCTCGCTGGTGACAACGAGACCTACCAAGGCATCATCAACTACATGCACAGCGACAACAGTAGTCGTCGCTTTATCAACCTTGAAGGCAAAGAGGTTTGCTACAAGCCCTACTGCGTCTTTGCTCCAGAGCTAATGGACTACCTTCAGCTAAACCCCATCGGAATGGTTGCGTTCCTGACTAACGTCTACGATAGACGCCTCTACACCTATCGTCTCAAGAACGAAGAACACATCCTGGAGAATCCCTACGTCGTCATGTGCTCCTGCTCTACGCCAGAGTGGCTTACTGACCAACTAAAGGCAAAACAATTTGCGGAGGGCTACGGTCGACGCACCATTATCGTCTGTCATAGCGGCATCGTCAAGAAGAAACCTTCCATGTCGAAGGAAGAGTTTGAAGCAGGCGAAGCCTGTAAGGTTCGCTTATCTAAGATACAAAACATCATCGGCCCAATGACTTTAGAGCCTGCTGCCGACAAATTCTTCTGGGATTGGTACCTCGGCACCAAAGACCCAGACGACAAATTCCTCCGTAACTGGTACAGCACAAAGCACGTCAACGTCCTAAAGGTCTCGATGCTCACGTCTCTAAGCGAGCGAGACGACAGAGTAGTAACAAAGGACTACGTCGAGATGGCTCTCGCACTCCTCGACGACGTAGAGTCGAAGCTCTCAATGGTGACTGACCTTATGGGCCGTAGCGAACTCACTGGCCCTGCTGCCAACATCATGTCCGTCGTTCGTGCCCACAACGGCGTCATACCAAAGAAAGAACTCCAGCTAAAGACCTTCAAAGACTTCCGCAGCACCCTCGAACAATGGCAAGTGATCGACCATCTAAAGCAAACCGAGCAGCTAGTCGAACTCTCGGACCCAAAGAACGACAAGATAAAACTCCTGTGTCTTCCATCTCTCGTCGTCAAAAAAGAATCCACACCCTAGTGAGTGTGGTTCTTTTCGTTCTAGGCTTCTTCGCAACCCTCTACGCTCTCGCTATTTCCGTTGTCCTGGCTGGAAAGGCGTTTGTACACCTGCTCCAAGAATTTCTGGGACCATGAGTGGCAAGCCAGCAGCGTCATGTGCCTTAAGTATATCCACCAAGTTCTCCAGTGTAATCGGTGAGGCCAAATCACTAGCTAAGCTTAGCGGCGTAATCGGCCCACCACTACCTGACTTCCCTTGTACACTATTCCATATCGTTCCTGCCAGCGGAGACGCCTTCCCTTCAAGCAACTGCCCCAACGCCATCTGATACTGCAACTTCCTCTTGCTGTCGGTTCTCGGACTCGTCGCATACCCTTTCGACATCTGTGCCAGTGGTCTCCACGAAGCACTTAGCCCGCCTCCGAAGTCTATCGTCGTCCCGTCAGGGAACTGCACCTTCAGAAGGTCTGACGCTGTCGGCGTGTCCACATTAAAGTCTAGGCCCCAGTTGAACAACTCATTCCCTAATGCTACAAGCCCAAGCAACCCAGCCCAAGACGCGACAGTCGCAAACGTCTGCCTCGCTGCTTCCTTGCCAACTGCATTCCGTTCCGTCAACATCGACTTACCAAGTCGATACGGCAGCTCGTACCGCGAAACCGCATACTTCTGTGAGAATATAAGTGCATTAACTATCTCACTCCCTCTTATATTCCCACGTCCTCCCGACGCATTTATCAACAACGCAAGCTCATGTCGTGCCCTGGCTAACTCATCTTTGTCCGTTATCTTCTTCATTAGGTCTGAGTCAACCTGCTTAAACACCTCGCGACGTAGCCAGTTCATGTACGTAACGAACCCTCTCTCACTTCCGCCCAGTGCCATCGCATACGCCTTCGGCAACGCCAAGATCGCCTTACCTCTCTTCGTCAACCCTTTAACATCTTGCAACCTCTGCACAAAGTGCGACCGATACCCTTCTTCAGTGTTCTGCAACGTTCTCGACGCCGTCAGCCCCTCCGACTCAGGCAAACTAAGCCCTGCGTCTTTCATGATCTGGGTATACGGATCATTCCTCCACGACCTTTCTAACTCCATCGTGAACTCCCTATTCCCAAACGCCTTTAGCGACATCTCAAATGCCTTAAGTGCCACTTTCGGATGTGCCATCGTCAAGAAATACCCTTGCCTCAACGGAGCACTCAAATCAAACCCAGTCTTCATGCTCTTTAACGCGCCACTCACTTCAGCAAACATATGCCACGCGCCTGTGTTCCTACTCGCTTTCCGAACAAGTTCCTTCGCAACCTGCGGTCCAAAGATACGCTCAAACGCTTCTATGTGTGATGGGATAGGTAGGCGTCCGTCTTCAATCAAGTCGCGAAACGCATTCCCTAAACTAATCGCCTTATGACCATACCCACCAACTTCCTTATGTCCGATTAGGTGGTGAAACAAGTTTCTAACCTCTCCAGCCGACAGCTTCTCACCGAGCGGCTCAAGATCGACACGTCCTAACTCACCAGCTACAGCTCTGTTTAGGTCCTTCAACTCCGACAACTCTGGAAACCTCCCAAAGAACTCTTTCATCACTGCCTCGTTCCGTTTCCTTGCTTCTTTCTGTAGCTCAGTTGTCTTCTTCCGTGCCGGACCTGCATCCCGTATTGTCTTTGCAAACATGTCCAACGCTGTCTGCGTCGTCGGCTTCTCTGACTCAAACACTCTCTTTGGCACATCAGAGCCAAAGTGTCTCTTCATCAACCGTTGCCAGATGTTACCCGACTGCTCTAACTGTACCTTTATCTCTTTTGCGGTTGTTGGTGGCTTGTCGTCGGTCTCGACCTTCGGTGCGGCCTTCGCCGCAGGCGTCTCTTTCTTCGTCGGTGGCATTAACGCACTCTCTAGCCTTCTACGTGCCGTCGCCTCGTCAAACGAATAACTCGCGTTCTTCTTCCAGTAGTCGAGGGTCTCGTCAACTAGTCGCTTAACTTCCTTCCCTGCGTTTAAACCGTCAAGAGCCGTTCTAATTCCTGTGTTCCACACCGAAGTAGCTATACCAGCCACTACACGAGGGTCTGGTAAAGAGAAAAGCAGACCACCTTCCTGCTTAACTATCAACGCCTCCAACCTCTGCACAAGGTTATCCTTCCCCGTCAAGGTAAAGGGCTGCTTTGCCGTGACCTCTTTCACCTTCTCCAGTGAGTACGACCTTGCACTCACGTCTGTCTTCGGCGTGCCGTCAGGGTTGCGGAAGATGAGGTCTTTACGGGGACTTAGTTTTTCTCCAGGTGGATTAGGCGCACCAAATAACCCACGCGTTTCTGAATAAGGATTTGCTTCAAACGCATTCTTATGCTCCCCAAAGCTCACTCTCTCCCCCTTCTCTCCTGTCAACTCTTCGAGGATACGAGGGAGAGTGGTGTCGTAGTGGAAACGCATTCCCTTCGACTGCTCAATGTCTGCCTCAATCGCTCTTGCACCACCAGAACCTTCTTGTCTTCCGACAGCTGCTTGATCGTGCATCTCCGTCAACATCGCTGTCTCCGCGTCACTCACCGCCACCCTTTTCGCACCCTGCTCCTTCGCGTGTTCTATTGCGGCTTTAAGGGCGAGACGCTCATAGCCAACTGCAGTTAGAGGCTCAACCTGCTTTGCATACTTTTCGGCATCTGCACGAGACAACTTACTTCCAAACTCAGGATGGCCGGAAACTTGATAAGTGCCATCGTGATTGTTTACAATGATGTCTCTCTGAACCTCCACGATATGAAACGTATCCCCTTCCATGTAGCCACGGACGAAGGCGAGGGTGTTGGGAGGGAAGGAGTGGGAAGAAGGAAACTTCTCGCCATCACCACCAACCTTCAAACTCTCAACATCTAAGTCGCCGCCTTTGCGTCTTTTCACCACCGCAATCTCCACATACCCCTTCATCTCGCCTTCGGGTTTAGGAGCGATGGAGGACCAGTGAGCTAAGGGTTCCTCTTCTCCGGTACGTGCCATAATCTCTTCGCCTACTTTTACTTCCAGAGCTTTATACTGCACACCTTTAGCGATGTCGGTCTCGTTCCAATGATATACATTTCTCAAGTCATTTGCATCGCGACTGTATAATAGCTCTTCTGCTTTTCGTCTGGGTAGATTATCTCGCCACTCATGAGTCATCCGATCAAACTCTCTTTTTACGTCGCTCACTTTTCTTACCGTTTCTAACTTCCTCACTTCCACCCTCGGTCCATTCTCCTGTGCCCACCTCGCAAGCTCCTGCGGACTCTTCTGGCCCTTGACCTGCTCTTCGATCCCTGCTTCTTTCAGCAACGTCCACTCCGTCGACTTCTCCCCTAACTTATTCCGTAACCTATTAACAAGCTGCACCGCATCCACCGGCTTCGTTACATCCCCAAACCCAATCTTCTTTGGATCAAGCAACACCTCTCCTGCTTGCAACGTCAGTCCTGCGCGTTGCTGTCCCTCCTTACTGTAAAACTCCTGCATCGGCGTAGGC
>Ga0105105_10000057_pt1 | contig 46627 bp, 40 predicted proteins | sample PPLLaktember2015_4_FD_79108 | JGI IMG/M metagenome (GOLD analysis project Ga0105105, IMG submission 79108) | Freshwater sediment microbial communities from Prairie Pothole Lake near Jamestown, North Dakota, USA - PPLs Lake P8 Core (1) Depth... | ecosystem: Environmental > Aquatic > Freshwater >...
ATCATGACCTTCTGGACATATTTCTGGCTCTTCGTTCCCCCAATCCTCCTCGTCCTGATCGGGATCGTTTTCTATATCGTAACCGGGAAGAAAAAAGGGAAGGTGAAACCATGAGCGCGGAATTAATTGGCTTCATCGTTTACCTGGCAATCCTCCTCGTCATCGGCCTGATTACCTATCGCTACAATAACACCATTGCCGACTACATCCTCGCCGGACGAAAGCTCGGCATCTGGGTGGTTACTTTTTCCGAACGGGCCTCCGGTGAATCCGCTTGGCTCCTCATCGGACTCCCCGGAGCGGTCTTTGCCACGGGACTGGTCGAAATCTGGGTAGCCATCGGCTGTACCGCCGGGATTCTTTTCTCGTGGATGTTCATCTCCCGCCGCCTCCGCACCGAATCGGAAGATTTCTTCGCCCTCACCATCCCCGAGTACTTCGAAAATAAGTACCACGACACCACCGGCATGATCCGAACCTTCGGCACCGTCATCATCGTTTTCTTCTTCACCTTCTATGTTTGTGCCCAGTTCATCGGAGCCGGCAAAGTCCTCAATGTCACCTTCGGTATTTCCGAATTCTGGGGGATGATTATCGGCGCCGTTATCATCCTGTTCTACACCGTCATGGGAGGTTTCCTCGCCGTCGCCTGGACCGATTTCGTCCAGTCTCTACTGATGGTCCTCACCCTGGTTCTGTTACCGATCGTCGCAATTATCGAATTCGGCGGATGGGACAACATTATCAACGCCGTCGCCAGTACCAGCCCCGATCACCTCTCCATCCTCGGAGGCGACAAAAACATCTATGCCGCCCTCTCGATCATCGGAGGCCTCGCCTGGGGATTAGGATACATGGGGCAGCCCCATCTCCTGGCCCGTTTCATGGCCGCCCGTAAAGCCGAAGATCTCCGCAAGGGAGTCGTCATCGGTATCAGTTGGTCCGTCCTCGCCTTCTGGGGAGCCATGTTCATCGGCCTCTTCGGAATTACCGCGTACTTCGCCGGAACTATCACCGACCCCGAAAAAATCATGCCGGTCATGGCCACCAGCCTTCTCCCCGGATGGCTCGCCGGGATCCTCATCTGCGGAGCCATCGCCGCCATGATGTCCACCGCCGACAGCCAGCTATTGGTAACCACCTCCGCCGTCGCCGAGGATATTTATCATCAGTACATCAACCCCGACGCCGAAGAAAAAACCCTGGTCAATGTCTCGAGGCTGGTTACTTTCATCGTCGGAATCGTCGCTTTTGTCATCGCCCTCATGTCCGAAACCTTCGTCTTCAAAATGGTCGGTTTCGCCTGGTCCGGGCTCGGCTCCGCTTTCGGGCCGGCACTGCTTTTGACCCTCTGGTGGAAGAAAACCACCAAGGAAGGCGTTTTCGCCGGGATGATCGTCGGCACCCTGGTGTCCATCATCTGGTACTTCACCGATAGCCTGCACGGCATCCTCTTCGAGCTCTTCCCGGCCTTCATCCTCGCCCTGCTGGCAGTCATACTGGTCAGCCTCGCTACCGGAAACAAGAAACGAATTGAATTGAAAAATACTTAGGTAATTCGAAACCCTCGGTTTTGACATCCCCCCTCCTTACTAAGGAGGGTGCAGGGAGAGGATATAATGCAAATAACCAATCTTCCGTTCGGAACCACCGACTGGTCGGCCATCGCCCCGACCGAACACCAGGGCGATACCGGTTTGGCTTACTGGCGCACCCGGCAATTCGGCAGCATCCGCGTCCGTATGGTCGAATATTCTCCGGGATACCTCGCCGACCACTGGTGCATCAAGGGACACATCCTGCTTTGCATCAAGGGTGAACTCCACACCGAATTGAAAGACGGACGAAAATTCGTCCTGAAACCGGGCATGAGCTACCAGGTCGCCGACAACGCCGAGCCTCACCGCTCCGGCACCACCACCGGCGCCACCCTCTTTATCGTGGATTGATAAAATAGACTTGCCGAGGCAATTGAGGAGTCGGTCAAACCCCTACAATAGCAGCACCACACACATGGTCGCGATGATCGCCGCGGTGGCATCGTTGTCTTCTTTGGCAAGAACCGAGGCGTACCAAACCAGCATCGCCAGCAGATAACAGGTCCGCTCATCCGGCTTCGCTTCACCGAATTGCAGTTCCCCTTTACTGCCGAAACTTTTCAGTTTAAGATTAAGGACTTCCCTCCCCTGCGTATCGATAACCCGATAGTCCGGGACAAGAAACCCCGTCCCCTTAAACTCCCAGTTCCGTCCGTCGGCAAAGACAATCCGTCCCCCGCCGAACATCCCGGGATAGAAAACCGCCTCATCGGTTTCGGAATCTGTTTTGCGAACCGTCACCTGCGTCGAAAAAAACCCGGTTCGCTTGAAACTCCAGTTCCCCAGCGGACATTCTCCGAACGCCAGCGATCCGCCCCACTTCTGCCAGCGGACTTTCGCGATTGTTTCGGAACCGTCTTTTAGTTCGAATTCCCTCGGTCGTTTCCCCTTGACCTTCGACCAGACCAGGAGTTTCCTGAACGGCGATTGTGCCTTAACCATGTCCATCCTTCCTTTCCATCATACTGCTATTCATTATTACGTTGCCCCGCAGGAGCGGTTTCGGACATAGTCCTGCCGGCCATAGAATTAACCATTCCCTAACAATCCCCGCATCCCCCAATCTCCCTTTCCATGCGCGACCCCGCTTTGGCTGAATCCTCATCTACGGCGATCGTTGAAACCCGGTCGTAAGTCGGGTTTCTGAACTAATTCACCTCTTGAATGAGTGAAAAACCCGACACCCCAAAACCATCTTCGGTAGGGCGGTAGTTGAAGATTTTGCTCCTGCAAGATCTGAAACTCCCGCCATTCCCCGGCTTCAAAAATTAGCAGTTGCGTCGGTCCCTTAGCGAGGCTTTGCGAGCGATGAACTGACGCTCCGTGCGCGGTAGTTCTTCCGACCCGCTTTCGCTCCATGGCTTCCGCCTTACCCGCCAATCTTCCCGGTTTACTATGGATTCAGGTCTTTAACTGGCATGATGCATTCAAAATAGCCGCCTTCTAACATAGAACATTATATGGAAGTAACAACATCGCTTACACTGCCAACACATTGTATGATTATGACTTACGGTCACCCGCGGCTTTTTTGTTTAAATCCTTCCTTGAAAACTGCCTATTGACTTTCTGAAAGGATATATTATTATGTAATAATAGGTCTATTATAATACTATTCAATATTTCAATTATGGAGCTATTGATGAAAAAATACTCCTCCCTTGGAATGGCAGTAATGTTTTTTCTGTTTACCCTTAATGTATCTTTGGCCGACAATCCGATGTTCGGGGAGAAAACAGAAATTGGTGTTGGCACTATGCCTTTCGCATTGATATCCGCAGACCTGGACAATGATGGTGACATTGATATGGTTGTAGGCAATAGTTTCCTCGAATCGGAAGCCATAACAGTACTTCTAAATAAAGGCTATGGTGTGTTCTATTCCGTTAACTATAATGGCGGATCATACCCGACATCAGTAGCCGCAGCGGATTTAAATGGGGACGCCTACTCAGATCTTGTGATATTGGAAAATTTGGAATCTAACAATGTCAATATCCTCTTCAATAACGGCGATGGATCGTTTACTGGAGCTGTCGAATATGAGGCGGGAAATTCACCATACTCCGCATCGACAATCGATATTGATAGTGATAATGATAATGATCTGGTAATTGCCAATTATAATTCCAATAATATCTCCATTCTAAAAAACAGCGGATTCGGAGTATTCGATGCAGCTGTAAATTATGATGTCCAGTCAAATCCCAGGTCAATTCTCACCGACGATCTTGATGGCGATAATGATTTAGACGTCGCAGTCGTGAATGAGCTGTCGCACTCACTGTCTGTTTGTATGAACGACGGAGATGGCACACTCGCCGTAGCGATGCATTATGATGTGGGGACCAATCCATACTCGGTTTATTCCGCTGACATTGACAATGATAGCGATAACGATTTGATTACCTCCAATTATGTGTCGGACGATATTTCCATATTACTGAATGATGGCGACGGAGGATTCGGTTCTTCAATTGAACAGGGTGTTGGGGACGGGCCTGTTGCTGTTTGTGCGTATGATTTTGATTTCGATAATGATGTTGATCTGGCAATTGCGCTCGCTGACGAAGACACCGTTTCTATATTGTTAAATAATGGCAGCGCCGTTTTTGATTCATCTTATAATTTCGGTGATTTCGATACTCCGATATATATTACTTTTGCAGATTTCGATGGAGATAACGATTGCGATCTGGGCGTGACGGAATTTATCGGCAATAAAGTCTCTCTCTTATTCAATTCGAAATCGGATATATTGTTTGAATCAAAAATCTATGGTGCCGGGGACGGGCCCAATTCCGTATTTGCCGAGGATATAGATGGTGATTATGATATCGATATTGTGGTTGCTAATTATTTTTCCAATAACTTTTCTTCATTTTCAAATAATGGTGATGGGATTTTTACATTGGAAGCTGATTACCAATCAGGCGGGTTGGAGCCCTGGACGACAATCCTGATTGACCTAAACGGGGACAATATATGTGATGCCGTTACGGCTAACTACGGTTCTGACAACATTTCGGTTAGACTAAATGACGGCAACGGCGACTTCGGGAGCAATCTCGTTTACGATGTCGGTATAGAACCCGTAAGCGTGTGTTCAGAGGATTTTGACGGAGACGGCAGAAATGATATTGCCGTGGCCAATTCCGGATCCGATTATATTTCTATACTATTCAATAATGGAGATGGATCATTTGGTGACACCATAAACTATCATGCGGAGAATACGTGCGAGTTTATATTTTCGGCAGATCTCAACAAAGATTATTATCACGATCTTATAGTAATAGTCTCGCAAGATGTAGCTATTCTGTTTAATAATGGTGATGGAACCTTTTCACTACCGGTTTACTATTACGACGGATATTCTCCCATTTCTCTTTATGCCGCTGATCTTAATGGGGATAACTATGCAGACATTGTAACCGGAAGTGAAAACATGGCTATTATAACTGTATTTATAAATAATGGCGATGAAACATTTGGTGAGGCAGTAAGGCATTCAACCAAAGAGGCCGACTGGGAACCGGAATTAGGATGGGCTGGTATCTCTCTCTTTGCCTCCGATTTCAATGGCGATAGTTTTAATGATATAGTCGCTGTCCACAATGATACCGATAATTTATCGGTTTTGTTAAATAATGGTTTGGGGGCTTTTACTCTTAAATCTGTGGAGCGAACCGGTGACAGCCCGTGGTCGGTGTATGCCGCGGATTTCGACGGAGATATGGATAAGGATCTTGCTGTTGCCAATTGGCAATCTGATGATATTTCAATCATATTTAACATATCCGGCCCATATGATAATATTATCTGCGGGGACGTTAATAATAATGGTACGATCAACATCCTCGATATAATATATTTGGTCAATTACAAGTTTAAAGGCGGCCCGCCGCCTGTGTTTATGATATCAGCAGATGTAAACAACGATAGCAATATAAACATTTTGGATATAGTTTATTTAGTAAATTATAAATTCAAGAGTGGACCGGAGCCGGATTGCCCATAATCCGTTATCCCGCCCGCATTTGGTCCGTAAGTACCATAATGCAATTATCTCCGAATTATCCGGTATCCCTTTCGCTTACCGTATGCAAATTCGGGATTATTGTTGTACAATATCCCTTGCGACTGTTCGGGCTCAGGCCTGAATATATGGCCTCGGATCACGCTACAAACGGGCTTCGCAAATGGCCCCAGGGCAGGACGATCTCGACGCCACCAGGAGATCTTCGGAGGCATCCGAGGATCTCTTTTTAATTACAATTCTAAGCAATATCCAAACAACCGACAAGATACAAGGGCAGGAGCCCCGTCGAAGACCCTGAGCCTCGAAGGGCGCTCCTGCCATTATTTTCTCGAAGAGAAAATTCCATATATCTTACCTTCCCACCGCAATTTCACTAGCGAATCAGTGGTGAAAATTCGGCGCTCTCCTTATATGAAAGGAGGCTATAATTATGCCCGTTTCCAAAAAACAACTCACGGCCAACATCCAAAACGCCCAAAAATCCACCGGCCCCAAAACCCCCGAAGGCAAAGCCGCCGTCGCCCGCGGCCTCCTCTCCCCAACCCACATCCGAAAACCGGGAAAAAAACACATATCAATTATGAAAAACAAACCCATTTCCTCATACTTGCATGCCCTGCATTCATTTCCGGGCATAAGAAAAGGCCCGAAATACGCGTATCCCGGACCTCTCCGTGCTATCTCGCAATGGAGATTATTTTTTGGCTCCCGGCTCCGGCAAATCCTCCGTGATCCCGGCCAGCTTTTTGGCGAATCCGACCTTCTCCTCGAGGTTCTCCAGCATCCTGATAAAGAGCTTGGCGCCGTCGGGCGATCCCCCGCCGTGCATGCATCCCGGCACGCCGGCTCCGATGGTCGCCCATTCGACCAGCCGCGCCGCGCGGGTCCGAGCCTCGGCCGAACCGGCCGCTTTCATGTATTTCTTGATGAGGTGGCCGTACTTTTCGGATTCGAAATCCCTGTACGACGGCATGCAGCCGGTCTCGCAAATCCCTCCGCCGATCTCCTGCGCCAGCCGCGAAGTTTCGTACGGAAGTGTCGCCACGTGCACCTTGTTGACGTGCGAGAACAGCGGATCGGGAATCCACGACCCGGCGGGATGCTTTTTCCCCATCGCGGCGGCAGCGATCCCCATGCCGTACGTGGTTTCGTTGTTGATGTGCATCTGGATGATTTTATCGTTAAAAACTTTCGATGACAATCCGTTGGCGCGGGCCAAAAGCACCGCCGCTCCGATCTTGACATCTCCCTGCCCCGCGACACAGCCTCCGATCGCCGCGCGGTACGCCGCCACGAAATACTGGATCGCTTTCAGGGTGAATTCGTACTCTCCGGCCATGAAGACCCGTTCGTTCGGGACAAAGACATCCTCGAACAGGAGGAAGGCCTGGGTGATGCCCCCCTCGCGGTTAGGGATATCGAAGCCCTCTTCGCCTTCGCGGCCGTCGGAGGGATGCCGGGTTTCGACAATGGTCAGGCCCTCGATATCGCGCGGGATAACGCACGATACGGCGTAGTCGGCGTCGCTTTCGCGGTACGCGGATCCGGGCAGGATGAAAATCTCGTTGGCCGCGGCGACACCGCAGATCATGACTTTCGCTCCGCGCAGGACGATGCCGTCCTCACGCTTCTCCACCATCCGCAGGGACATGTCGGGGTCTTCCTGCATGGACGGTGCTTTGGTGCGGTCCCCCTTGGGGTCGGTGAGCGCTCCGGCGACGGTGATATCGCGGGCCTGGGCGTCTTTGAGCCAGGCAAGGAAGCGCTGGTGGTATTCGGTGCCGAATTTCTGGTCGATCTCCCAGGTGAACGTGAAGGCGGAATTGAGCGAAGTCCAGCCGACACATCGTCCGCCGGTGCAGGTTCCGGTGAGCTGGAACATTTTGCGTTTGAGCTTGCTGTTGGCGAACATGTCTTCGGCCTTTTGGATGATCGACAGGTAGCGGCTGATCGGTTCGCCGGTAAGATGCGAGGTGGTGGTCATCAGTTCTTTCAGTTCCGGATCCTCGGCAATCATCTTGAAGGATTTGGAATGTCCTTCGATGGTATTGCGGGTCGCCGGATGGGTGGTAACATCCTCGATCAACTGGTCAAACTTATAGACGTTGGGCCGCATTTTCTTTAAGGAATCGATATATTGCCGGTAGGTTCTGAGGGCCATGATGCCTCCCCGAGTTTGTTATTTTTTTCACATTTACCGTAATATATCGGCTGAATTCGGAATTCGCAAGCCAATAAAAAAGGCCGGTATTTAGACCGGCCTTATTTTGTCTAATTTTTAATATCAGGGAGTCGGTCGATTAAAGACCAGATAAAAGGGGATCGAGCCGGAATGTTCGCGCCAGCCGCCATCTTCGACGATATCGGTATGGTGATTCGAAATGGCGATGGTGACCTGGATGGAATCGAGTCCGGCGAAATCCATGTCATAGCGCGTGGCTTCGATAGATGACGGGGTCGTCATTTCCCTTTTCATTACCACCGTCCAGTAATTGGCGGAATGTCCGGACATGGCTTTGACATCCCAGCGGTCCCCGGCATTGGGGTCTTTATACACGGTGGAATCGACATAGTACGCCGGCATGCGATAGCCCTGGACGGCATCCCAGCCGTATCCCAAATAGAAATATGCGACGGTGTCGGTGGTGTAAAGGTAAATCCCGTGGTATGCGGTATCGGTTACGTGCATAAATATCGGTTGTTGAAGACCGATTTGACTCCAGTTGGTGAAATAGGCCAGTCTGTTTCCGGAGGTCAATTGATCTCCGGTAAGCGCCGTTCCTGTCGGGCGGATCCACTGGTCCTCGGCCATCTTGACGGGATTGGTGGTTCCGGAACGCCAAGCCCAGGCGTCGGCCTGGCCGCCACCGGTTGTGGACATGCTATTTGCGGTGGCATGACACATGGAGGCGCAGTCGGCTTTTTCGGTTCCGTTGTTGCCGCCATCGAAGATAATGAATAAGCAGTCTTCTCCGGCACCGGCATCGGCAATGTTAACCAGTTCCCAGGAACCGGTACCGGACGATTTCCTGATATAATTCCCGGCCGAATCGGCGGTGTAGTCGCGCCATCTGGCCCGGAGGAACAGGGTATCGGAGGCGACGATTGCCTGAAGCGACATGGTATCATCGGCAAACGCGGAATTCACGCCGTAGCTGGTATCGTGGCCCACTCTTACAAGGGTAACCGCCGCAGAATCCCAGATGGCGTCGTTGATATTTTCAATTGAAGGAATGGTCGAAGTGGTGTACACGACGACGTTTTCCTGTTCGAAGTCATCTCCACCGCCTCCGCCGGTTCCGCTATCACCGCCGCAGCCGAAGATTACCAATGAAAATAGAGACAGCCCGATGGCAAAAATTTTCTTCATGAGACCTCCAGAATCCCGTAATTGTTTTACTTAATAATAGTCCAGAAAGCGGCTTATGTCAATTGCCTATTTGGCGGCAAATCGAGCGATGAATATCAGAGTTTTTTGATAACGATCATGGTCAGGTCGTCGAAATTATGACGCGGCGATGCAAAGGCTGTAATCTCGTTATATATTTTGCGATGGATTTCCCGAGCGGGCAATTTTCTATATTTTTTTATCAGGGCTACCAAACCCTCGAGTCCGAATTCCTTACCCTCGTTGTTAACTACTTCCGTGACACCATCGGTATAAAAGACAATGACATCTCCCGGTCGGAGAAAAATGGGACGTTCTTCATAGACGCTGTCTTTTATGACTCCGAGCGCCGGGCCGCCTTCGAGTAAATACTCGACAGACCCGTTTTCGCGGTATAAAACCGGCCGGTTATGACCGCAATTGGAAAAGGTGAAGATATCGTTTTTCGAGTCGAGAACGCCGTAAAAGGCCGTGACGTAATTTCCCTGTTCCACGGATTCATGGAGCAGGCGATTGACCTTTCCGCAGATGGTCCTGATGGCGTAGTTGTTTCTAATTTCAGCTATTAGAGAAGCGCGGTATGAGGCCATAATTAAAGCTGCCGGTATCCCTTTGCCGGAAACATCGGCTATGGAAATTCCGGTCTGATGCTCGATGATTTTTATGAAATCAAAGTAGTCTCCCCCCACTTCCTCGGACGGAATATTGACACCGGAGATATCATATCCCGGCAAAGAGGGATCACCCTTAGGAAGAAAAGTCAACTGAATCTGACGAGCAATGGCCAGTTGTTCTTCGAGCCGTTTACTCTCCAGCATCTTTTTATGCAGCAGAGCTCTTTCCACCGAAATAGCGGCCTGACTGGCAAAGGCGGTTAACAGGTCGAGGCTGTCGGCATCGAAGGAATCGGAATTATCCGATTCAAGGTTCATCACTCCGATAACCCGTCCGTCTATTTTCATCGGTGCGACCAGTTCGGATCTTGTCGTCGGTCTGGCGTCTACATAACGATTGTCACTGGCAACATTGGGTATAATAAGGGCTTCACCGGTTTTTGCCGACCACCCGACCAGGCCCTGACCGAATTTCATATGGACGAATTTTTCGTTTTCCTTGTCGTATCCTTCGGCATAAACCGACGAGATGTCGCCTTCCCTCTCGTTAATCAGATAGACTCCGCCGGCATCGAATTTGACCACCTTATGCAGCGAATCGAGAATCAGTTTGAGAACTTCATCTATATTCAAGGTACTGGATAGTTTTGTGCCCACTTGAAAAAGCAACCGGCGCTTCATCGCTTCGTTTTTGGCTTCACGGAGCAGGCTGGCGTTGTCAATGGCAACCGCAAATTGGTTTGCCAAACCGAACAAGGTGTCGAGGTCCCTGTCCGTGAATTCACCGCTGCACTTATTTATGGCTTCGACCACACCGATAACGCGGCCTCTCCCGATTAAGGGAACTATAATTACCGAGCGGAATTGTTTATCGATGATATCATGTATCGGAGTATAGAAACGTTCGTCTTTGTTAACGTCGTTAACGATTACCGGTTCACGGTTTTCAGCCACCCAGCCAATCAGGCCTTTACCTTTCGGCAATTTAAAATAAACGACGTCCCGTGATCCGCGGTTAAGAAAGCGGGCGCGGACTTTATCGACATTGGCATCAATGCGATGGATCATGGCCGCTTCAGCGTCGACAGCCTCCATAGTCAGTTCCATGACCAGGCGCACGAGGTCTTCGTATTCAATGGTGGCATTCAGTTCACGCGCGGCGTGAAGGAACAGCTTTTCCATTCTGGTTTGTTCAGTCATATTCGCATCCTGTAAAACGCCGGAAAGTTACACCTATAAAGATAATTGTCAACTCTTTTAGTAACGTCAAATTTCGGTATGGGTTTAGAGAATTGGGGAAAAAACACCCGGACCGATGAAGCGGGATTCCGCCAAGTGCGGTCCGGGCGATGGCTCCCTCCCTCTACAGCCAGAGACTACGATCCAAGGACCGGTAATGAATGGCCTCGGCGATATGCGTCGTTTCTATTTGGTCGGACCCCTCGAGATCGGCAATAGTCCGGGACACTTTCAAAATCCGGTCATAGGCCCGCGCTGATAACCCCTGGCGTGTAATCGCCATTTGAAGGAGGGATTTGGATTTTTCGTCGATAGGGCAATATCTTCGGATATCCTTGGATCGCATGTGGGCGTTACAGAAAATGCGTTTTTCTCCGTGGAACCTTTCCAACTGCCGGTTCCGGGCTTGATTGATCCGCCTGCGGATATCTTCGGACTTTTCGCCGGAATAATCCGATGCCAATTCCTTAAACTTCACTGAAGGAACCGTGATATGGATATCGATTCTGTCCATCAGGGGGCCGGAAATGCGAGACATATAGCGTTGTATTGAGGAAGTCGAACAGGTGCATTCATGGTTGTTGTCACCGAAATAGCCGCAGGGGCAGGGATTCATCGCCGCCGCCAGCATGAAAGAGGCAGGATAGGTCAAGGTGGTGGTGGCGCGTGACAGGGTTACGCAACCCTCCTCCATCGGCTGCCGCATGACTTCGAGGACATCTTTATGGAATTCAGCCAGTTCGTCAAGAAACAGGACGCCGTGATGAGCGAGAGATACTTCCCCCGGTTTGGGAATTCGGCCGCCTCCAATAAGACCGGCGTCGGAAACAGTATGGTGCGGCGAGCGAAAGGGACGGGTCGCAATCAGGGCGGCGTTTTTGGGAACCAACCCGGCCACCGAATGAATTTTAGTGGTTTCCAGAGCTTCGGCGATGGTCATATCGGGCAGGATGGTGGGAAGGCGCTTGGCCAGCATTGTTTTTCCGGAACCGGGGGGACCTATCATGATGATATTATGCCCCCCGGCAGCGGCGACTTCCAGGGCCCGCTTGGCGGACTCCTGCCCCTTAACCTCGGAAAAATCCACATCGTACACGCGGGATGAGGAGAAAACGGCGCTAACATCCAGCTTGAACGGAACGAGTGCAGATTCATCCTCGAGAAAGTTAACCGCTTCTCGAAGGTTCGAGACCGGAAAAACATTGAGATTTTCAGCCATGGCCGCTTCGGAGGCGTTTTCCTTGGGGACCAGCAGGCCCTTAATGCCCTTCATCCCGGAAATTTCCATGGCCATAGGAAGAATGCCCGGAACGGAACGTACGGTTCCATCAAGCGAAAGCTCACCAAGGAGCACGTATTCGTCGAAACGATCTTTCAAAATCTGTCCTGTCGCGGCAAGTATTCCGGCCGCGATGGGCAGATCGAAAGCTGCCCCCTCTTTTTTAATATCTGCCGGAGCCAGATTGATGGTTATTTTTTTGGCGGGGAAAACAAAGTCGGAATTTTTGATGGCGGCAGCTACTCTTTCCTTGGATTCCCTGACTGCTCCGTCTGGCAGACCGACCGTTATAAATGAAGGAAGTTGCTGCTGAATATCAGCTTCCACCTCAACCATATAGGCATTAACACCGAGCGTCGCCGCCGAAAATATTTTGGCCAGCATTTTCTCCCCTTCGTTTCAATCCCGATAAGCGGGAACAGGCGAAGGAATGGCCCGATGGTCTACAGCGATTCCAAAAAGCGTTCTTATAAATCGCCAAATTCAAGTCATCCACCCAGGCACATCACAATCCTGTTTTCCGCGTGATTTTTTTCCGTTCATGGGATTAGTATAGGAAGGGTGACTGACAACCTCTGTCAGTCTGGAAAATAATTTTTTAAAAAAACTAAAAAAATAATCAGGAGGGTTTTTTCCGGTGGAAAACCGGAACCTCAGGTCGTGAGGGCGAAGAGCCCAAAAATAATGGTTAATGTTAAGAATCCCAATGACATACGGGTAATCAGGGGGGTTACTGATAAAAAAAGAGCCCGAAATCGGGCTCTTGAGTCTTTTTTAAAATAAAAACTAATTATAAATTCTTATGGTATTTTCGGCCCAAAGAATAATCCGGCGCCTGATGGCATTATCCGAACCAAACAGGATAATATCGTTCCCCTGGATTGAATAACGGAAGGAATCGCCGGGATTGTAATCCTGGTTGCAGGTTTCCAGGTAATTATAATTGCTGGGGACGGTGATAATTATGGAGTCGGTGTAAGTTACAAACTGATAAGCGATATTCCTCATGTCGCAATAGGTCCGGTCATTATCGATTATGGTATCGCCGGCGATTTCGATTACTCCGTCGGTATTCAACTCACCATTCAGCCTTATCGAATCGACCCCGCTGAGATAGGAATTGGTCAATAACCGCATAAAAAATACATTAGGCGATCTAAATTCGAAATAGAAGGTATCGACGACCGGATCGGTATAGGGATCCGGCTGTACCTGATAGGTGCCGATGAAATTCATGCCGGGTTCGAAGGTGGGCCCGCTGGAATTACTGTCACTCCCACACGAAAAAATTAGCGTCGTAATTGCGAGAATAACAGGGATAAATATGGCATTTTTGTGTTTCATAGAGATTTATTCGGATTCATCCAGCGTATCACGTCTTATAAATAACTCCTTGGTCCAGCCGTTATCGGGATCGTTGTTCACTTGAAGAAGATAGAGTGAATCGCTGCCGTTGTCGGTAATAAGCCGTTGCAGGACAAATTCACCATCAGGGTAATCACGTTCGTCGCCCGTGCACGGCGGCGGATCCTGGGCGTTAACAAGGTTTATTCTTTGTTCAAGCGAATACGTTCCGAACGAAGGACAAAGGGCATTACCCTGAACCGTAACCACGCTATCAAACGAGTAATTGGTTCCATCCTTAAAATTCCACCATATTTGGGCACGCTTCGTTTGTGTCCCAGCGGGGATATTCCTAACGACTTTATATTCACCGAAATATTGTCCGATGAGCTCATTCGGCGGTAAAATTATAATATCTTTCTTGCAACTATAACCCGCCACGGCAAAAAGAATCAATAACATTATCGCTGTCGCTCGTTTCATACGACTACTCCCTGAGTTTTTACCTTACATACCTGCTAATTACAGGCAGGTATTATACATAAATCCGCTCTTCTTGACAACCGGAATTTATTGCTTTCCAGTTATTTTGACAGGTTAGCCTCGGTTTTGTTTAATGGAAAAGTAAATGTCAATAAATAAAAAAAGGCCCCGTAAAGCGGGGCCTTTTAATCGAAATACAGAATATTCTATTTATCCCGTTCGGAAGTTTTCTGTTTTTCCATAATGGTGGCCTGAGCCGCCGCCAGACGGGCAATCGGAACCCGGAACGGCGAGCAGGAGACATAGTTGAGGCCGACCTTGTGGCAGAAAGCGATGGAATCGGGATCACCCCCGTGTTCGCCGCAAATGCCGACTTTCAGGTCGGGTTTGGTTGCCCGGCCTCTGTCGGTGCCCATTTGCACCAGCTGGCCGACCCCTTCCTGATCGAGTGAAATAAACGGGTCTTTGGGGAGGATTCCTTTGTCAACATAATATCGCAGGAACTTGCCGGCGTCGTCGCGCGAGAAGCCCATCGACATCTGGGTGAGGTCGTTGGTTCCGAAACTGAAGAATTCAGCCTCGGTCGCGATCTCATTGGCCGTCAGGGCGGCCCTGGGAATCTCGATCATGGTTCCGATCGAATAGGTCAGTTTCCTGGCGTTGTACTTGGCCTTGGTTTCGTTGACGATTCGTTCGACCACTTCCCGCTGGTTTCTTAGTTCGTTGACATGACCGACCAAAGGAATCATGATTTCCGGGATGGCTTTTTTGCCCGCTTTATTCACTTCGCAGGCGGCCTCGATAATGGCGCGGGCCTGCATTTCGGTGATTTCGGGATAGACCACTCCGAGGCGGCAGCCTCGATGCCCCAGCATCGGGTTGACTTCCTTGAGTTCCTCGATCCGCAACAGGGTCTTCTTGAGCCGGTTGAGTTTTTCGTCGTATTCCTCGTCGGCTTTATCGAGTTCCTTGATTCTCTTTTCAATTTCCCCTTTTTCGGGAAGGAATTCATGAAGCGGCGGATCGAGCGTCCTGATGGTCACCGGGAGCCCGTCCATGGCCTCGAAGATTCCCTTGAAGTCTTCTTTTTGGAACGGCAGGAGTTTATCGAGGGCGTTCATTCTTTCTTCGGGGGAATCGGCCAGGATCATTTCCTGGACGATCGGGAGACGTTCTTCGGAGAAGAACATATGTTCGGTCCGGCAGAGACCAATACCTTCGGCTCCGTATTTCCGGGCCTGGATGGCATCGTGGGGAGTATCGGCATTGGTGCGGACGCGGAGATGGCGGATTTCATCGGCCCATTCCATCAAGGCGGCGAATTCGCCGGACAATTCCGGTTCGATGGTGGCAACATCTCCGATGATGACTTCGCCGGTCGATCCGTTCAGGGTAATGACTTCCCCTTCCTTGATAATCAGTTTGCCGATCTGGAGTTGTTTTTTGTCGACGCGAACGCGGGCAGCCTCACAGCCGGCCACGCAGCATTTCCCCATACCGCGGGCGACCACGGCGGCGTGGGAGGTCATCCCGCCGCGAGAGGTCAGAATACCGACGGAAGCGTGCATGCCTTCGATGTCGTCCGGATTGGTTTCCTGACGAACGAGAATGACCTTCTTCCCTTTCCCGGCGGTTGCGGCTTCGACCGCCTCTTCGGAAGTAAAATAAACCACACCGGATGCGGCGCCGGGTGAGGCCGGTAATCCTTTGGCGATAACTTCGTACTTGGCCGCGGGGTCGAGCCGGGGATGTAAAAGCTGATCGAGGGCCGAAGGTTCGATGCGCATCAGAGCCTCTTCTTTGGTAATCAGCTTTTCTTTGACCATATCGACGGCGATTTTCAGAGCGGCCTGCACCGTCCGTTTACCGGTCCGGGTCTGAAGCATGTACAGCTTCCCGTTTTCAACGGTGAATTCGAAATCCTGAACATCGCGGTAGTGTTTTTCCAATTGCGAAGTGATTTTGCGGAGCTGGTCGAATACCACCGGCATATCGTTCTTGAGATCCTTAATCGGCTGCGGGGTGCGGATACCGGCGACGACATCTTCGCCCTGGGCGTTCAGGAGGTATTCGCCGTAGAATTCCTTTTCGCCGGTGGCGGGATTGCGGGTGAAACCGACGCCGGTCCCGGAATTGTTGCCCATATTTCCGAAAACCATGGCCTGCACGTTGACGGCGGTACCGAGGTTTCCGGGGATGTTATTCAGCTTGCGATAGGAGATGGCACGGGGGTTGTTCCACGAACGGAAAACGGCGTCGCGGGACATGCGCAGTTGCTGGTAGGGATCGTCCGGAAAGTCCTCGCCGGTCTTTTTCTTGATAATATGCTTGTACTTCTTAATAATGTCGTTCAGGTCTTCGACCTGCAGCGAAGAATCGTGCTTGATTTTACGGGCCTGCTTTTTTGCTTCGATAACTTCCTCGAAAGTTTCTTTATCGATGCCGAGGACGACATTGCCGAACATCTGAACGAAACGGCGATAGCTGTCGCAGGCGAAACGCTCATCGCCGGAGAGTTTCGCGAAACCTTCGAGCGTCTCTTTGTTGAGCCCGAGATTAAGAACGGTATCCATCATGCCGGGCATGGAAAACTTCGCCCCGGAACGAACCGAGACTAGGAGCGGATTGGCGGGATCGCCAAATTTCTTTCCCGTGATTTTTTCGATATGCCCCATGGCTTTGGAAAGTTCATTATCGATATCATCGGGAATTTTCATCCCATTTTCATAGAACAGAGTACAGACTTCGGTAGTGATGGTGAATCCCGGCGGAACCGGGACACCGACTTTGCTCATTTCCGCCAATCCCGCGCCTTTTCCTCCAAGAACATCTTTCATGCCGGCATGGCCGTCGGCTTTGCCACCGCCGAAATAGAAATATGGCGGATTGGGCGTGGACAGCTTTGATTTTTTGATACCGGCGGCAGCGGTTCCTTTTTTAACCGTGGTCTTTTGGGTCGCCGTTTTTTTGGCGGGAGTTTTCGTTGCGGAAGTTTTCTTCGGTGCTGATTTCTTGCTCACTTTTTTGGCTCCGGATTTAGACGTAGATTTGCGCGCAGGTTTTGGAGTTGGTTTCCTTGGCGATTTTGCAGAGGATTTTTTCTTAGCCGAGGTTTTCCCGAGGGATTTTGAAGCGGGCTTCTTCTTTATTTTTCTCCCTGTAACCATATTTGCCTCCAAAAGATACGTCCGTTGGTTCGCGCTCGGGGGATTATATATCAAATAAGACCATTATTGCAATATAAAAAAAACGGCAGAGATACTTATAGCTCTGCCGTATATTCGAATCCTTGTTGTCCGGAATAGCAATTACATGGTAAAAAGGCGTTCGCCGTTGATGATCTTCTCAAGCATTTTCAGCGTTTTCTCCACGGGAGAATGCATAATATCCGAGGTATTGAAGGTCATCCTGACTACCTCCCGAGGGGCCACGAAACTGGCCTTACCACGTCCCCCGCGGGCTTTTTTCTTGTGAGTCAAATTATACTGCCGTTGATATTCCTTAGCTTTTTCTTTATGCAGCTGGTAGTAACGACGCTGATACTCGCGACGAGCTTCCGGCGTGGAAAGCTTGCCCTGCTTTTTGTTCTTCCTTGATACCTTCGGTTTGCTGACAGCGGAACCGGATGTTTTCGGCATCCCTACCTCGCTTTCAATCACAAGCCAACTCACGCCAATAAAGCATGAGTGAAGTTAGCCACCCTTGTTAAATAATTGTATATATAATGTATACGCTTGAATGTATCAAATGGATTAGAATTTGTCAAGTATTTTTTGGAGATTTTTTACTGTACTTGACTATATTCTAATGACTTACGAAAACGTTCAATTTCGTTATTTGTAACGCCATGAGCCGCAAGCGCTTGCAATGCCGATATCATTATCCACGAAGCGGGGCGCAAAATCAAACCCCGCCTGCATCGGCGGGGTTTCATGATGAGTACTTCCGAAATCGTCTATGCGTTGCGCGGCCGCCCGAGATATTTAATGAATTCGTAAATACTGAGCAGTACAAAAATCCCGAAGGTTATAAACCAGATCAATAAAAAGGCGCCGCTGCCCCCCCAGGCGACATTGGTAAAGTCTTCGAGGACTTGTATACGCTGGATGAAAAGGGAAATACGCGCCATTACGGTATATCCGAACGACGCGCCGAATCCTATCATTAAAATCCATATTCCGAGTCGAGCCACGCCCTTAAAGACACCGGAATGTTCTTTCGAAAAGAAGAAATAAAACAAAGCCGCAATCGTGCCAAAGAATATGATTATATGGGAATACCCGGAAATGGGGTCGAGGTACCCGTTTCCGAAGAAATTGGCCCAATCTACCGGTCGCATCGCGGCATCGAGCTGGGTTAAAACCCGGTTTTTCATTTCCAGCGGGATAGCCAAACCGGTGGCAATGCCAATGTACAGGGCCATAGGCCATCTTGATACCCAGGCCCACTTGCGAATGAATCGGGTCCACATCATCATCCCCAGGATGGAGGGAATAAGGTACCACGGTTTTGAAGAGTTCAGCCACAGGAAATAGAAATCTCCGTCGGAGAGGCGGCTGAACAGGTTCGGTACCAGTCCATTATGCCAGAGGATGATAACGAAATAACCCGCCGACACTCCGACAACAAGATGCTCGGCGAGTTTATAGAGAGGATTATCCTTGTAAAGGAACGAAAAGATACACAAAGTAAGGAAGGCGCCCAGCGCGGTCCATAAGAAAGTTCCGATGGTCATAGATTCCATTATAAACTCACCTCCTTAAAGCTTGCTGCGTTTGCGGGTCATCAGGAACCCGACGTTACCCATGACGATGAACAGAATGATCACCATATGCGCGAACAACTGCACCCTCATGGCATCGTAGGCTCGTCCGGGATTATCGGCGAGCAGTTCGTATTGAGCGGCTCCGAGCATCCCTCCCATGATCCCGAACACCTGTCCGGAATTGAGGTAAGGATAATAGTCGGCCGCCATAACTCCGGTCAACCCCAGGGCCAGCGGGAAATTATAGCGGGTTTGCCCATAGGCGATCCACATGTCGACACCGCTGGTTCCGGAAATATCGATAACGCATTTGACCTGGTCGTAATTCTGAATTCCTCTCATCATGGGATGTTCGTCGAGTGGAGTGCCGTAATAGTCGGTCGGAAACGGGATGCGGAAATTCTGTCCCATTCCCACAATAACCAGGGCCGGATACGGCTTGTAACCGAGGAAGACGTAGTCTTCTCCGTTGACAATTGTCCGGGCCGGGTATTGCACTCCGTTATATTCTTGCGGGACGGCCAGCGAGTCCGATATTTGCCGTATCGCGAGATCGGCCATACCGGGGCCATTCTGCGAGAGAGAAGTAAAAATAATTTTCAGATTTTTCCGCCAGGCATGTTCGACAATCGAATAGGTCATGGGGTGTAATTCGGCCAGCGAATTGGGATCGTAATCGATGGCCACAAAAATAACGTCGCCCGGTTTAAGGTTATCGGTAAAGTTATAAATCTTGCGGACTTCGTCGGTGACGGTAATTTTGACAGAAATATCAGAAGCATAAATCACCACGCAAACCAGCGCAAGGAACAGAAAGACCCAGCGCCGGTCGATCGACATCAAGCGATCAAATATATTCATAGCGCATTCCTCCTCAATCCTTGCCCAGATAAGCGCGTTCAATTCCCAAAATTACTTTCAAAGCGGTCGCGACAATTCCGAGGCCGACCCCGATCACAATGGCCCGCTTGGCGGCCAGGTTGGGGACATTCAACAGCCACGATGCGGTCTTTTCGAGATAGGGACTGATCGGCCCGAAGTACGGGTTAAAGCGAAGCATGACGATCAGCGCCGCAATCAAAAGGAGCGAGGCCAGAATGGAACGGGCGCGGAAAGCGCGGTAAGCCGCCGAGGCGATGAAGAAGGCCAGCAGTGAAAACATGGTGGCCTGGATGGGAATCATGATATAATCGAAAAAGTGCACGAACATAAAGTTCTGCAAACCTTCGGCAGTCTGGAAATTCCTCAGGTAATCGAAGCCGAAGACAATCATGGCGAACAAACCGAGAAGAGTAACCAGGGAGTACTGCCAGTTATCCTTGCGATACTTGATCTTATCCCAGGATACTCTGATCAGCGACCAGATTCCGAGAGCCAGGGCGAATATCCCTATGATGTAAATCCAGTCGAGGAGAAACTCGAAGATCCATTCCGACGATTCGTGAGGAACGAAGTACTGGATAATCATAAAGACGCCGAAGATGAAGACTAACGATAATGGTAACTGCCGTTTCATATCTTCACCCCCTTAATTCGCGACACGGAACAGGTTGACAAACCAGTCCCAGTTGAGGTTAATGGTTATAAAACCGACTATGGCGATAATCATCACCGCGGCTTTGGCATAGTCCTGAGCCTTCAGTGAACCGAGCAGAACCGGCTCGCGCCCGAGGTATGCCGAGGCCGCATATAATTCCTCGCCGATCAGGGTATAGTCGCAGGCAACCACGAAGAAGGGAATTTGCGCGATTTCGTCGGTCCCGGCAATCTGAATAGAGCCGGCAAGGGCTCCGGTTTCGGCCAGGATCAGCGATTCCGCGAAGAACTTACCCATATAGATATTGGTTGCAGGAAGTTCGCGGAGCATAACGCCATTGACCGCCGCGACGTACGCGAATTGCGACTGGGTTACGAAGTAGACCATATTTTCGTCGTACGAATCGGGGCGACCGGCATCCATATAGCTGGCTTTTACGGTTTCCTGTGCCACGGTCATCACGATTGGGTCATAACAGGGCACTATCAGGCCGGTTTGATACTCCGCCACTTTTTTGGCGACTCGTCCCAGGATGGTAAACGAGGCGATGGTGGCGATTTCCGCGGCGGTCCCGAGGCCAAGGACATACAGAATCGGCTTGCCCATTTCGGTGGCACGGCCGATAGCTTCATCAACCGCTTCGATCCCGGCCAGACGGCGGACAAACAATTCGGCGCCGCGCCGGGCGCGGAAAATCATAAAAACCGTAATTGCCGTAAAGCAAATTACAAAGATCAGCACCGGGATAAGTCCGGAATTAAACCATTGGCCAAAGCACTGAACCGGTCCATAAACCTGCGAATCGGTGTAAATAGTACCGTCGAATTGAAGCGGGCTCGTTTCCCTATAATTATCAGGATTGTCCGTAATCGAGCGAACGATATAGAAATAATCCTTATGCCCCGGATGATATTCAATGGTTTTGGTCCGGATAATATAATAGTAATCGGTATAGTCGGGCATATAATCGCGCGCTTCACGTTCTTTAGAGCCGACATCGTCGTACTGAGTATCTCCCGAAGCCGACTGACCACGCATCAGGTACGGGCCGGATTGGGATTCTGCGCGGAAAACGTTGTAGGCCAGTACCCGATTCGAAGGACTTCCGGCGATATCATCCGCAGAGGTCTTCCATTTTACGATAACGGCGTGACCGTGATCATTATCCTTGTCGGCGAGAGTCACCTCGGTTACCGGAGCCGGACTGAATGGCGCACCGGAATCGACCACCGTGGTGTCGATTGGAAGGAAATCGATATAGCGATTCGGTCCAGGAGGAACGGTATCGATCACTTCGAACGATCCCTTGGGAGAGGGACTTCGATACAATGCGTACCCCGTCACAATGTTTTTGCCGGCTCCGTCGTCCGCCGATGGAAACCAGTATATAACGGCCACATTTCCACCGCTGTCGGGGTAGATGGTTATGTCGGAAGGAAGGGCCGGTTTCAGGGAATCGGGGATTTCCTCGGCCGAAACATAACCTGCCCCTGCGATGAAAAGGAGGCACATTACTATTAACAGCTTATGCATCATAGAAACCTCGCGGATCTATATCAGTTAATTTATAAGTCCTAACCAGTCGTGAAAGAGAAAGGTCAACCGTCCCACCAAAAGGGATACACGTCCCATGACGGTATAACCGAACGAAGCACCGAAAGTCACCATCAAGACCCAGATGCCGACTTTGGAAGCTCCGCCAAAGAACCCGGAATGCTCCTTGGAAAAGAAGAAATAAATAATACCGCAGAATACTCCGATGAAAATCACCCAGTTTGACATCGTCATGATTAGCTGGCCGCTGGCATTCAGCGACAGATCGGAGAAAAAGGCCCCGAACCCCTGCCAATCAACCACCAGCGGGACGAAAGTATTGCTGACCTGAGATATGAAGTCAGAGCGCATGTAGCGGATCAGATTCAGCCCGGCGGTGGTTCCGACGATGAAGGCCAGCGACCAGCGGGAGATCCATCCGATTTTGGATGACATCCGCAGAAGCAGCATGATGCCGAGGATCAGCGGGATGAAATAAAAAACATCGAATCCTTTGTAGGGGACTTCAAAGAAATTCGATAAGCCTTCGGAGACTTTCGGAATAAAGTTGCCGACAAAGGTCGACCAGAATCCGACACACATCCAGTACGCGGCGGAAACTCCCACGAAGAGATGCTCGGCGAATTTATAATAAGGGTTGTCTTTATACAGGAACGAGAAAATGGACAGAGTCAGGAAAGCGGCAAAGGTGACCAGGAAACCGTCGCGGACCGAAAGCCCCAAGGGCATGCCGGTATCTTCGAATGTCCCGGTTTTGGCGATCCAGCTGACGGCAAACAGCACGATCACAATGGCAAGAATCAACAGAGATATTTTTTTCGTGACAGCCATATCAGCTCTGCTTCCCCTTTTTGCCGAAGAAATAGGAGAGATTCCCGATCACGATGAAGGCCATGATGACCAGGTGCGCCAGGGTTTGCGGGCCCATCATTTTCACGCCCGGTTCCGGCATATCTTTGAAGCGCTCATAATGCCGTTTGAATTCCGATTCGTATTCAGCGGCCCCTTTGATCCCGCCCATCAATCCCAGCATCTGGCGGGGATAGTAAGGGTACAATAGCGGGGCGGATACCGCGGCGCTGCCGCCGCCGGTCGGGACATTGCCGGGGTCTCCGGCGAACTGCACCCATTCCTTGACGCCGGGGAAACCTCCGCCGACGGAAATCAACAGGTCCATATCTTTAAGCGATTTAATGCCGTTGAAAATTGGGAGTGAATCGAGGTCGCGCCCCCCTACATCGGTGGCGTAAAGTTTTCTAAAGTCGGTCACGATGACATTCAGGACTCCCTGGTTACCTGCTTTATAGCCAATATTGACAAAATCGATTCCATCGATCTTCTCGGGGAAATCCCCCTTTATAATACGGTCGACCGCTTCGGCTCCCAGCGATTGTCCGGTAGCCCAGAGCCCCATTAAGAAGAGGTGATGATTTTTGGCCAGGACATGCCGAATCAACACATCGGACATCGGCTGGACTTCGGGGGCCATGGTCGGGCCGTAATCGAAGGAGAGCAAAATATTCGAGCCCTCGGGTAAATTATCGATTTTATCATACAATGCTTTGACAATGGGAGTGGCTTTTTCCGAAAACGTTATATTGAACAACAGCGGGACCGATACCGCGAGACCGATAAACAGGAAGATAATCCTCCGTTCGACCTCTTTCCCCTGTAAAGAACGGATCAGCAGCCAGAGCAGGCCGGCTCCGATGATCAGCAGGGAAATAATCAGCCCGAGGTTACTCATTGTCCACTCCCAGATAGGTTCGTTCGACTCCGAGAATGAGACGCAGGGACATCGATACCACGCCAAGCGCAATACCGATCATGATGGCTCGCTGCCCGGCGAGATTGGGAGCAGTCATGATCCAGATAGCGAGATCGGGGATATTAAAGATGGAAAGTGATTTCGGTATCCATCCGGTGACGTATGTCCCGAGCGGGGTTCTTCCGAGGAGTATGATAAACGAGGCCACCAGAAGAATCGTGGCGCCGACATTCTTTGCCCGGAAGGCTCGGTATGACGCCGAAGCGACAAAAAAGGCCAACAGCGCGTACATGGTGGCACCGAGCGGCGTGAAAATCCAGTTGTACATCATCTGGAAGAGCGATCCGGGGGCGGCGACGTCTCCGGCGATGCCGCCGTCATTCCAGACTTTAAACAGCCCGGCAATCAGCATAATGATAAAACCGAGGACGGTTACGATCGAAAAGCCCCAGTCTTTTTGCCGTTTTATTGCTTTTTTGGTGTGTATCCGTAACAGGTTACCGCCGCCGAGGAAGAAAGCGAAGACCGCAATGATATCGAAGAAGATGGAGAAATCTTCTCCCCAGGTTTCAATCGGAGGAAAGAAGACCGAGAGAATCAGGACGCTTCCCACAACAAAAGTAATTAAGACCGGTATTTTGCGTTTCAAGTCTTCCCGATCCTTTCCTTAACTCACAATGGTAAACAGGCGGTTCATAAATTCACTCAAATTTTCCAAGGAGGAGCTTCCGGTCAATTCGGCCAGCGTGGCGATCAGCACTCCGATTACAATCGCAATCATGGCCACGAATTTGCCGACATCCTGTCCCTTAAGCGAGCCCAGTTGTTTCGGTTCATTTGACAAATATGCCGATGCCGCGAAAAGCTCCTCTCCTATCAGAGTATAATCGCAGGCGGCCACGAAGAACGGCAGTTGCGCCGGCTGTGCCGTCCCGGCGATCTGAATCGCTCCGATGGAATTTCCGGTTTCGGCCAGGATCAACGATTCGGCGAAGAAGGCTCCGAGATAAAAACAGGTAGCCGGTTTATCGCGCACCATGATACCGTCGACCGCGGCGACATAGCCGAACTGCTCATCGGTGATATAGCGGACCATGTCGTCGTTGTAGGCATCGGGACGTCCGGCGCCGATATATGCTTCTTTAATGGTCTCGCGGGCGGTGGTCATCACCAGTGAGCGCGATACCGGCATATTGATGCGAATATCATAATCGGCGACGACCTTGGCGACCCGGCTAAGCAGCGTAATTCCAGCGATGGTTTGAACATCATCCATATCGTTGATGCCGGGGACAAACAGAATGGGGCGTCCCATTTCGGTGGCGCGGCCGATGGCCTCGTCGATAGCCTCAAGTCCGGCGATTTTGCGGATGAAGAGCTTTTTCCCTTTCTTGGCATGAGCGATGAAATAAATCACCGAGCCGCACAGAATAAAGGCAATGGCGAACAGGTTCGCGAGACGCCAGTTGATAATTTCAATGCTCGGCGTAATAATATTGGAAGATACCGGCGATGATTTCGCCCCGAAATACACGGAGCGAATTAAATAAGCGTACTTATGGCCGTGGGTTAGTTTATCGTCTTTATAATACGAAATCCCGGCGGGAATTACCTCAAGGGTATCCATCTTTCCCGTGGACTGCTCGATACGCGTAAGCTCGTATCCATCGATTCTGCCGCCGATCGTGTCGTCGGGTGACAAATTCCAGGTCAGTTCGACGGTTTCTCCGCGATCGTAAACATAATCGACGGCGACGACATTGCTCGTCGGGGCCGGAATATGGATTATCGAATCCGCCGGAATAACGGGCTGTTCCTGAGCCGTGAGCGCCGATGTTAGAGATAGTATAACAACGAGAGGGAGGATAAATATTTGGAATAAGAGCTGCGGTCTGTGATAATCTTTCATTATTAACTAATCAGGCGGAGCCAGTCACCGAACAGAAAGTCGAGTCGTCCAAGCATCAGCGACATACGGCTCATGACCGTGTATCCGAAAGAGGCACCGAAAGTGACCATCAAAAACCAGATTCCCACCCGGGCGGCGCCTCCGAAAACCCCTTTGTGCTCCTTGCTGAAGAAAAAGTACACCAGCCCGCAAAAAGTGCCGGCGGCAATCAGGACATTCGAAACGATATCGCCGAAACTTCCCACGAAAACCGGCTTGATACTGGCGCCGATCTGGAGCATGGCGTTTGATACGAAATAAAACATCATGTAGACACCGGCGGTGGCTCCGATAATGAAAGCCAGCGGCCAGCGTGAAAGCCAGGCTATTTTCGCTCCGAACAACCGGGTAAGCATCAGGACGCCGAGTATAAAACCGACCCACGGTGCAATATGCGGACTTACCGGATCGAACGCCTGGAGATAAAATTTGCGGTACAGGTTATCCCAGAAATAGGTCACAAACCAGTATCCAGCTGAACTCCCGACGAAGATGGCCTCGCAGACCTTATAAAAGATATTATCGCGATAAAGGAATGAAACAATTCCCAGTGTAAAAGCGGCGGCGAGCCAGATTCCAAAGGTTTGTTCCCAGCTCATTTCACTTTCCTCTCGGTTTTTCCCCTCAAAAAGGCCATGTTCCCGATGATGATAAAAACGATCACGACAATATGCGCGAACGACTGCGATTTAATGAAGGTGGTCGCTTTGTCTTTATATCCGGTCAATTTTTCGAATTCGGCGGCCCCGGCCATGCCCCCCATCAGGCCATCGAGCTGACCCGCCTGCAGGTAAGGATAAATCATGGGAGCCTGCACCGCGGTATTCCCCGCCGACAGCTTCAGGCCGAAGCGATCGACCGCTCCCTGGACCCACTCCTGGGTTCCGGGCTTCCCGGCCGAGAAATTCATACAATAATCGATATTGGAATAATTTTTGACATTACGCAGAATCGGAATGGAATCATACGGTGTCCCGTAAATATCGGCCGGGAACATCGCCTTGAAGCTCTCGCCCATTCTCAAAATCACGAATTCGTTTCCGGACTGGAAACCAAGGTTGACATAGTCGACACCGTACCTAATTTTATCTCGAAGTGCCGGATCATCCTCGAAAGCAGCCTCAACCGATTGTCCCGCCTGCTGAGGTCCCTGAGGCCAAAGTCCCATGATGATAACCTTGATTCCCTTATGGAAGCAGTATTTCATGAAAGCATCGGCCATCGGCTGCAATTCCGGAGCCGACGGCGGGTCGTAATCGAAAGCGGCCAGAATTTTGGAACCCGGGTTGAGGCTTTCAATCTGGTCGTACGCCGATTGCACCTCGGGCGAAATCGGAACCTCGAGTTCAATCTGCATGAAGAACGGGAGGGTCAGGGCGGCCCCAACATATATAAACACGATGCGCCGTTCAACGAACTTGCCCTGCAAGGTCAGCACCCCGATAATAATGAATGTCAATGAAAGCAAAATAATAATTATAAGAGAAAGGGTCGGAGAGAACTGCATCGGATGCGGCAGGACATACTTCGCCAGCAGGATTAAGGCGATTAAAGCAAAAAATGCGATAATTTCCCTGGTACGCATCAGTCACCTCCCAGGTAGGCCCGTTCCAGGCCGAGGATAATTCTAAGGGAGGTCGACACCAGCCCGAGGGCGATACCGATCATAATGGCTCGCTGGCCGGCAGTATTGAGAATATTCATAATCCAGTTGGCCAATTGCGACAACTGATAATCGCGCGGGAGCCATTGAGTAATAAGATCACCGACCGGAACGCGGCCAAGCATTACGAGAAAGCCCGCGACCAAAAGCAAAGTGGCCTCGAAATTACGGGCACGGAAAGCCCGGTACGACGCAGACGCTACAAAGAATGCCAATAATGCAAACATGGTAGCCGACAGGGAGGAATAGACGTAGTCGTACAGCCAGGAGAAGTTAATGCCCGGCGCGGGATCGCGGTAGGAGTAAGGCGGGTTAGCCATGATTCCGGAAAACCCGTTGTAGAATCCGTAGAAGATCATCACCAGAAACGATATTATGATAAGTGCGGCGTGGAGCTGATCTGTTTTCTTCAGAAAGATCTTTATTGCCGATATTTTCAAAAGGTTCAGGGCGCCCAGCCAGATGGCAAAAGCGGCGACAATGGCAAACCAGTCGTTGAACCAGTTTTCGAATTGGTTGAAAGGATAATGAGGAATGAAATAAGCAATAATGAAGACCGTACCTACGATGAAAGTAATCGCTATGGGAATTTCACGTCTCATACTTATTTCGTCCCTTTACTGAACCTTGAACAGGTTGGAAACCGGGATTCCGAACGATTCCAGAATAATCCCGATAACTATCGCAAATAAAAAGACCGCCTTACCCAAATCCTGTCCCTTCAGGGAACCGAGCAATTTCGGTTCGCGGGAAAGGTAAGCGGAAGCGGCGAACATTTCTTCACCTATAAGAGTATAGTCGCAGGCGGCAACGAAGAACGGCAGCTGCGACGGCTGCGCGGTCCCGGCAATCTGAATGGCGCCGATGCTGTTGCCGGTTTCGGCCATAATCAGCGATTCCGCGAAAAAGGCTCCGATTAAAAACACCGTCGCCGGTTTCTCACGAACGAACAAACCGTCAATCGCGGCGGCATAGCCGAACTGGTCGTCGGTGAGATACCGCACCTGGTCATCCTGGTGGGCTTCGGGGCGCCCGGCCCGACTGTACGATTCCTTGACGATTTCCTTGGCGGTTACCATCACCATGGAACGGGATACCGGTACATCGATACGGGTATCGTTCTGGGCGGCAATTTCGGCGACTTTCCCGAGGATGGTCAGACTGGCAAGGGTCTGAACGTCATCCATATCGTTGATACCGGGAACATAGTAAATGGCCTTACCCATTTCGGTGGCGCGGCCGACCGCGTTTTCCACTTCGACAATACCGGCGATTTTCCTGATATAGAAACTCTTGCCCCCGCGTGCGGCAGTTATGTAATAAATAATCGCACCGCAGAGAATAATGATACCGATGAAAATATTCAGACGGCTCATGTTAAACCATTGGGCGGTGGATTTTGCCGGCCCGACCGGTTCCGAAGGCGAGGAAAGCACCTCAATTATTGCATCGTCTTGCAGGATTTCGCGGGTGGCCAAAACCTTGTAGATATAGGCAACGCCATCAACAACTTCGTTATCGGTCACGGATCTTTTCCCGGCAACCTGGCTTCCGATTTCCTTAAAATCGTCAGAGCCCTCTTCGGCTCTCATTACCACATATTTCGTGACTATTTTTTTGGTGGTATCATCAGGAGAAAGATCCCAGGTGACCGTGATGGATCCGCCGGCATCATTAGGGGTATCCTTGGCGACCACATCGGTAGCGGGCGCCGGTGTTTCCGCGACGGTGAGAGAATCGTTTTCAACTGGGATTGGTTCGGCTGATTCCTGGGCGAAGCCCGATACAAAGCCGGACAGAACGAAGGCGGAGATGAGAAAGAATGCTTTTACTTTCAACTGCCCTGTTTCCTACAAAAACCCCGCGCGTTAGTTTAGTCGGCTGCGGGATTCGGGTTGTCATTACATCTTTAATCTCTGCTCAAAATAAAAGCGGCAATACTTTATCATATTACCGTTGCTCTTAGCAAAGCCGAAATGTATAAGCGGGTGAGGGCTGTGTCAAGTCAAAAAATACCCGTTCCGACGCTATTTAAGACGGGTATATCTTTGATTCGTTTAATAATACGGGATTAACCGTATGGTAGTTTCACTACTATTTGAATAGTAATTCGGCGATTCGCTCCTGGCGGGTCGGCGGGACATCTTTTGGGAGCATCATGTTATGAGCTCTCGGACCGCGCGGTCCCTGTTTTATCATGAAAGCGACATCATCGCCGATATTGAGATCGCGGAATTTCAGATTTTTAAGCCAGCGTTGATGAAAGAATATCCGTTCGCCTTCTTCACTTTCGATAAATCCATAACCCTTGGAACGGATAATTTCGATGATTTTTCCCAGTATCATACCTGAATGATCCCCGTTGCGTTTTGAAATTGTCGGTTAAAAATTACCTGCAATAGTAACAGGTATGATGATGTTATCGGGAAATCGTCTTAAAACTGTAGATTTTCCAGTTCCCTTTTTTGCGGTGCAACCCGAATTTATTGTAGTATTGAACGCCTTTGTCTTTGTCGACGAAAGAGACTTCAACCCAGGCCGAATCGCCGCGCATTTCGGTATTGCCGACAATTCGCTGCATGGTAAACCACCTGGTTTTGGTCAGGCCGCTGTCGGTCAAATCGTCCATGATTTGTTCGGGGCTGTAGAATTTCCGCGGCATCTTGCGTTGAAGAGCATAATCCTCTTCGCCCTGCTCCATCATAGCTCTCATATCGAGCAAATGCGGGAGCGCGGCCCGTTCATTCCGTTCCATGGCGCCGAATAATTGTATGACGACATCGCGGGGATTATCGGCACTGCCGCCGCATCCGGATACGACCGAGATTGCGGCTGCAAGCAGAAAAAGAAACAGGAAAACCAGCGTGTCCTTACGCAAACCTGTCAAAATCCCCCATTTAAGGTTATTCTATGACTTGTCCCCAGATCGGCCTGGGGAGACACGGCATACGAAATCTGGAATCTCGAAAACTCAAATCCTGCGCCCGCCGAAAACCCGGACATCCAGTCGTTTGACGCTCCGGTTTCATAATTATCGGAACCGAAGCTGTTCCATCCGAGACGAAGGAACAGAGGACGGAGTTCGACCGTTTCGGCGCCGATCGCAAAATAGATGTCGTTGTCGGTCGGAAGAATGCCGTCGAAAGCAACCATAAACGGCAGCCCTTTCGGAATATGCGACGCACCCGCCCGGAACCTGAGCGGCAGCGGGTCTTTATCGGCACCCTCGGTAAACCCGGAAAGCTGCGTTCCCAGGTTTTGTATGGCGAATCCCAGGCGGGTTCGTTCGTCGGTCAGATCGTAGCGGGCGCCCAAATCGACGGCAAAACCATGCGAGGAATAATCTTCGATCTTCTCATATATCAATTTCAGGGCTCCGCCGAATTGCATCTGCGGACCGACTTTCATGGCATAGCCGGCCCCGAATAAAATATCGCTTCCGGAAAAGGTCCCGATATCCTCACCGAGATTATTGGTCCTGGTAAAATCGCCATAATTCAGATAGCTTAGGTATATGCTAAAGGCTTTGTCGGCTCGATAGCTGAGCGGCTGGATAAAGGCGACGTAGCCGGTCTGCATTTCGAAAATATTATTGACGTAGCCGAATGAAATGCGCCTGGTTTCGAATCCGGCATAACCGGAAGGATTGTAAAAAATCGAGGCCTCATCATCGGCTACGGCGGTATAGGCTCCGCCCATCGCGACCGGGCGAGCGGAGGTTTCGATTTTGAGGAAGTTGAAAGCGCGAGTTCCAACATTTTTGTTGTCGGGTCCGGCCAATAATACGACCGGAAGCAGCAATATGGAAACAATCACAGCGGTCGGCAACGGCAATTTCATGAATTTCATTTCAATAATCCCCATTATTATCGTGTCAATATAACTTTATGTCGGACATTTACAAATAAAAACTTACCAGCTTTTGGTGGTGCGATTGATGATATCGATTACCAGTTTTTCCGCGGCTTTTACCTGGCCGTCTTCTTCGGATTCGGCCGCGGCATCGTATATCCCTTCGCTGAAAAATTGATTTTTCCAGATCTCTTCTCCGTCCGGTTTTGCCAGCACGATATCGAACACCACTTTCACGGCATACTGGCTGACGTTGTCGTTTTCATCGTAAGTATACGCTTTGCGTTCGTAGCTTGTGAGGATCCCGCTCAGGACGGCATCGGCGTCACCTTCCGGAACCACTTTCATGTTGCCGTCGTTGATGAAAGCATCTATAACCAGATCGGTCATCCGGTCCGAAAGGCCGTATTCGATGGTCTCATTTTCGAATTGAGAAACCGCAATGCTCTGAATCGAGGATTTGCCTCCCGGATTAAAACTGTACACTCCGCAACCACCGGCGAAAACTAAAAGTATGGCGGTGAGGGTAATGAGAGGGGACGAAACTTTCATCACTATTTAAACAGAATAAGCGGTCATTTAGTTTAAAATAAAATTTTACTTCAGGACGATTTTGCCCCGTTTTATCACTTTCTGGACCAGATTTACGCCATAATGATAGGGGAGCTCGCGATAGTCGTTCATATCCCAGATTACGATATCGGCCGGAAGCCCCGAAACCAACTGCCCCAGCTTTCCGCCCCGGTCGACAGCACAGGCGGCGTTCACGGTGACGGCCGATAACGCTTCAGCGGCGGTCATCCCGTATTTAAGAGCCGCCAGAGTAATTATAATCGATATCGATTCGGTATAGCTCGAGCCGGGATTGCAGTCGGTGGAAAGAGCTACCACGACGCCGGATTCGATCATTTTCCGGGCCGGGGCGTAACGTTCATTGTTCAGGGAAAAACAGGTGCCGGGAAGCAGGACCGCCGCCGTTGCAGATTCGGCCATAGCGCGGATACCATTATCGGTTATATGAACCAGGTGGTCGGCCGAAATGGCTCCAAGTTCCGCGGCAAGTTCCGCACCGCCGGAGGGACCCAATTCGTCGGCGTGGAATTTCAATTTGAATCCGAGGTTTTTCGCGGCGGTCATGATGCGGCGGGATTCTTCGATATTGAAGACTTCTTCCTCGGTGAAGATATCGCAAAATTCGGCGAGGTTTTGTTCCTTGACCTTCGGCATCATTTCATTGATAAGCAGGTCGATATAGGCTTCCCGGTTATCGCGATATTCATCGGGGACTTCGTGGGCTCCGAGAAAAGTCGGAATCATATTCAAAGGCTGGGTTTCGTTGAGGTCACGGATTATTTCAAGCGATTTGATTTCCGCCTCGGTTGATAATCCATAACCGGATTTGGCCTCGATAGTGGTTACACCGTAAGAAAGTATCCGTTCCAGAGTCCGGACGGTCCTTTTGGATAGCTCCGCGGCCGGAGTTTCCCGAAGGTCACGGACCGATGACCGGATACCTCCCCCCGCCTGGGCGATTTCCTGATAAGTCTTCCCCTGGATACGCATCTCGAATTCGTTTTCGCGCGTTTTTGAGAAAACCGGATGAGTATGGGGATCGATCAAACCGGGAGTAACCACTTTGCCCCTGGCATCGATAGCCTGGCACCCTTCGGCCAGTTCCACCTCCCGCTCGACATCGGCACCCGGTCCGGCGGCGAGGATTTCTTCCCCGGCAACCGCGACCGCTCCGGACTGGATCAGACCGATATCTTTCATGCTGTCACCGATCCTGGGAACCGGTCCCTGCATGGTTATCAGTTGGCCGATATTGGTTATAATCAGAGTCGCTTTTTTCTTTGGCGCCATATTTCGTAATTACGCAAATTAAAGCATCGGTACTTTGATTTTATTTTTCTTCGCGAAATCGACAGCCTCTTTATATCCAGCATCGACATGCCTGGCCACCCCAATTCCGGGATCGTTGGTGAGGACCCGATTAAGGCGGGTTTTCATTTCCGGGGTCCCGTCGCAGACTATAACCTGGCCGGCATGGATAGCGTTCCCCATCCCGACCCCTCCGCCGTGATGGATGGATACCCAGCTTGCTCCCGAAACGGCGTTAAGCAGCCCATTAAGCAAGGGCCAGTCGGCGATGGCATCGGAGCCGTCTTTCATGGCCTCGGTTTCACGATAGGGAGATGCGACCGAGCCACAATCGAGGTGGTCACGTCCGATAACAACAGGAGCGGATATCTTGCCTTTTTTCACCATATCATTGATGGCTTCTCCGAACCGGGCCCGTTCGCCGTAACCGAGCCAGCAGATGCGGGCCGGCAGTCCCTGGAACTGGACCTTTTCGCGAGCCATTTTTATCCACCGGGTCAGGGATTCGTTCTGCTTGAATTCCTTGAGAATGAACTCATCGGTGGTATTGATATCTTTCGGATCGCCAGATAAAGCTACCCACCGGAAAGGGCCTCTCCCCTCGCAAAACAACGGGCGAATATAAGCCGGAACGAAGCCGGGGAATTCGAAAGCTTCTTTGAGTCCCCCTTTTTCGGCCTGTCCGCGGAGGTTATTACCGTAATCGAAAACGATGGAACCTGCCCGTAGGAACCGCACCATGGCTTCGCAATGCTTCACCATGGAGATATAAGCGCGTTCGATATATTCGCGCGGATTGCTTTTGCGGAGGCGTTCGGCTTCGGTAACGGTCAATCCCTCAGGAATGTATCCATTTAATTCATCATGAGCCGAAGTCTGATCGGTGACGATGTCGGGGATGATTCCCCGGCGGAAGATTTCCGGGAAGATTTCGGCGCAGTTGCCGACCAGTCCGATGGAAATCGGTTCCTTTTTCGTGGTGTGTTCTTTAATCAGTTTCAGAGCTTTATCGAGAGTCTTTACTTTAATATCGCAGTATCCGGTTTTGACCCGGCGGCTGATGCGGGCCTCATCGGCTTCGACACAAAGAACGGAACAGCCGCTCATGGTGGCGGCCAGGGGCTGGGCGCCGCCCATTCCTCCCATGCCGCCGGTAAGTATCCACCGGTCGGACAGGTCGCCGTTGAAATGCTGGTTGCCGACCGCGGCGAAAGTCTCATAGGTCCCCTGCAAAATCCCCTGGGTCCCGATATATATCCAGCTTCCGGCGGTCATCTGGCCAAACATTATCAGGCCGAGTTTGTCGAGCTGGCGGAATTTTTCCCAGGTGGCCCATTTCGGAACCAAATTGCTGTTGGCAATGAGGACGCGGGGAGCGTATTCGTGAGTTTTGAAAATCCCGACCGGTTTTCCCGATTGAACCAGAAGGGTTTCATCGTTTTCGAGCGATTTCAGGGATTTGATAATGGCGTGGTAACATTCCCAGTTGCGGGCGGCTTTTCCCATGCCTCCGTATATAACGAGGTCTTTCGGGCGTTCGGCGACTTCCTCGTCGAGATTGTTGTTAATCATGCGGAAGGCGGCTTCCTGGTGCCATCCTTTACAGGTCAGTTTGGAGCCTCGGGCGGCTTTGACCGGCTTGTATTTCATAAGTTACCTCTCCTTTATCATCCCCAATAAAGGGCTAATATATTTGGACGGCAACGTTTTGGCAAGGGAGAAAAGAACGCGGGAAAAGAAGATGGACAAGTCGCCCTTCTAATATTAAATTGAATAATCGATATCATTAGATAATCCGGGGAAGACTATTGCAGGGAAAGGGAGCAGGTTATGTCGCCAATTAAGATTCCTCTTATCTTACTCATTGTATTCTCTATAATTGCCGCGCCTTGTTCGGCTCAGGATTCCACCTTCAAAATAACCAGTTTTATTCCGGAACGGTTTCAGGATTTGGAATTGAAACTTGACGGGGAATATTCGCTTAGAAACAATGACGAGCACGAGTATCCAACAACTCGCGATATCACGAACGATTATGACAGCTTTATGGGTTCTGGAGCTCAAGATTTTAATTTGCGACCGTCGTTAACTTACAATTTCTGGACCAGGAATACCGCGCTGACCTATTACTCGGACCTGCAATTAACTTTTAATTATTCAGACATGTCTGATTCAATTAATGGAATCTGGCGTTCCGATAGTATTTTTAACAATTCCGGAAATGATAATAATGAAATATATGTCGCCTTTTATCAATCCTTAGACTACAATCGGTATTTTTACAAAGACTATTTCCTGAATTTTCAGGGTTCGCTGGATTTATCATACGATGATTCGCGATATAAATACCGCATTGCTTACTTCCGACAATTTGATTACGAGGATAATTATATCATATCCGATGAACATTCCTCTTATAAACGATACACCAATACGAAAATATATTCCTTAGGACTATCGTCCGGGCTCGGGAAGGGCCGGGTGTACAACGGGAAATATGCTTCGGCTGCTTTATACATTATTAGAGAGCTGAAAAGAAACGCTTTGTTGACAAAAGAACCGAACTATAAACAGATGTTGGGGCTTGCGGAAATTATATATTTGAAAAAAGAAAAGCATGTTATCGATTCCCGAATCCGCAGGATAGAAACAGTCGAAGCGATTATTGATTTCTTACTGCGCGAAGGAATCATCGAACAGACAGGTATTAGATGCCCCATGTATATAAATGACGTAATCGATTATTTCCCCAAAAATGAACGCCTCTTCGGAACCAAATTCGGTTGCGGCCTTAAATTTAATTTTTCGTTCGGCAGGACCAGGAAACATATATACAGCGATACCACACGAACGAGATCGGAATATGATCTGCTTGGCAACCTTATTAACGAAACCAACGACATTTCCAGTCTAAAAAATAAAATATATAGCGAATCCACTGACTACGCTATGTCCGCGTTTGTAGATATGGAAATAAATAAAGCTTATAGCCTTATCTGGCAGGGCAGATATTTCTTGGGCGCAGAATATATTTTCGACAATAGAAGTCGGGACGAAACATGGGATAATCAATATACCGGAAGCGATAAAAGGGAAACCGAATATGACTACAAAGTTGATGGGTACGCCGGAGGCAGCTGGGTATTTATCCTGGACTCCCGCTCGAAAATCAGGATAGAGACATATCATGACGTGACGGCATATAGGATAAACTATTTCCGGTTTGGAAATGGCATTAAACGAAAAACCGATGACCAGACTTTTCTTGGCGCCCAATCGCTTTATTATTTAAATTACACCTATCGAATTTCAATTCCGACCACGCTGACAATTGGCTTTTTTTACACCGGTAATTATATTTTTAAAAATGATTATTATGACGTCGCTACAATAAACGGAAACCTTACCATTTCAATAGGAATATCGCACCACCTATTTTGATACTCGCGGGGTACCTTACCGTGTACCAAGCGGCCGCCAAATCAAGAGAGATCCTGTCCCGAATACAAATTGGATTTCAACCGGGCTAAGTCTTTTTTTCCAGCCATCATTCTCCACTTAACTTTTTTATCAATCTCCGGGGAACCATGGTTGTATAAATGGAGAGTTTAAGATCCGCCTTGCATGGCACAATCACATTCGGCCGAATCGTAATTTATTGGGAGCAACTGATGAAAAGTCGAATTATTGCTCTGGTATTTATATTCGGCTGCACTACCATAGCATGGTTCTTGCTCGGGGCGGTCACCATGACCCGGACCAACGAGCAGGACATCAAATTAAAGGAAGCCATCAGCAATTTGTGGGGCAAACCCCAGCACCAGCGGGCGCCGGTTTTGTACGCTCAGAGAACGGACACGGTCGAAGTAAAGCGGACCATCGACGGGACAGAAATAATCGAAAACCGTGAGCAGTTGGTCCGCCATCCCCTTATTATTGACAGCAGCGATATCATGGTCAACCTGGACCTGGAACACCGCAAAAAGGGACTTTTGTGGTACCCTACCTATAAAGTGGCCTTCGACGGCAGTTACGGCCTGAAAAACGATACCGATTATACCCTTGCGGCCTTCTTTGAATATTCTTTCCCGCTCGAAAACGGCATATACGAGGATTTTATCTTTACGGTCGACGGAAAGCCTCTGGCCGATATCAGCCCCCGGGAGGGACACATTAACGCCAGAATCGATTTGAATCCCGGAGACACGAAGACGGTCAGGATTGCCTATCGCAGCCAGGGAATGAATGAATGGTGGTACGATTTCGGAGAAGGGGTTTCCAAAATCAACGATTTCAAATTGAGCATGGCGACCAATTTCGATAATATCGATTTCCCCGAAAACAGCATCTCCCCCACCAAGAAAGAGAAAGGCCGCGACGGCTGGAATCTGGAATGGGATTATATCAGCCTGATATCCGGTATCCAGATCGGGATGGTGATGCCTCAGAAGCTGAATCCCGGTCCCTGGGTCAGCAAACTGACCTATTTCGCGCCGGTATCGCTTTTTTTGTTCCTATTTCTGATGTTTATCATCACAGCTATCAAGCGAATCAAACTGCACCCTATGAATTTCTTTTTCATCTCCTGTTCGTTTTTCGCTTTCCACCTGTTACTGGCCTATTTGATTGACCACATAAATATCCACCTCGCTTTCGCGATAAGTTCGGTGGTATCGATAGCACTGGTTGTTTCATACATGCGGTTGGTAGTGGGGATAAAATTCGCTCTGGTCGAAACCGGGATTTCTCAATTCGTATACCTGATTTTGTTTTCGTATGCCTTTTTCCTCGAAGGCTACACCGGTCTAGCCATCAGTATTGTCTGCATTATCACCCTGTTCGTGGTTATGATATTTACCGGTAAGACCGACTGGGAAAAGCTCTTCGCGAGTTCGGGAATCGGCCATCCTCAGGGAGTTCCAAAAAATAGCTGATGGGTGAAGTCGGATTAGAAAGCCGGGATTAAAATGTCATCCCGGTTTTTTTTGCTGGTCAATTTGAGGAGAAACACCCATTATTATTTTCCGTAGTTATTCTTAAAAACTGGAGGTGACTTTGTCTCCGATAAAAAGGCTGCCGGATAAGGACCTGGGGAAGTTTGTCGATATCGTTGCGCAGGCCTACCCCGGTTTCGGAATCAAATCCAAAGAAGACCATCAGCGAATTCTGAAATGGCTTAAGGGCCTGAATAAAATCGACAAGGGGGTCGTTCCATACGGGTTATACCGTAACGGCAAACTGATCGGCGGGTATCGGCTGTTCGATTTCGATATGACCCTCTTCGAATCTCGCGTGTCTAATGGCGGCGGAGGGCTGCTGGCTATCGACCTTAAATATAAGAAAGAACATGCCGCCCGGGAATTGATGGAGTTCTTCATTAAGTATTACCGCAGGCGGGGATATCCCCTGGCCTGTCTGTTCGCCTTTCGCCCCGATTTTTATTTCAAGATGGGGTTCGGGTACGGAGCGAAGTTATTCGAATACGCCTTTGCCGCCGAGGAATTTCCGGCATGGAACGATAAGAGGCATATCGTCGACATTAATGAAAAAGAAGTCAAAAACATGATGGCCTGTTCCGACCGGTATGCCCGGAAGACGCACGGGATGTTTCTGCGGCGGCCGTACGAGTATCGGAGGTTTTTCCGTCCGGGGAAACATACGGTCGGATACAAGAATGGCAGTAAAATCGAAGGGTATATCAATTTCGAATTCAAGGAAGGCAAAGGGTCGACTATGTTTCGGCAGAATCTCGTTATCGACGAGATGGTCTGGGAACATCGCGAGGCTTTCAAGGAACTGATTGCGTTTCTTCGGTCGCAACTCGACCAGATAAACCGTGTGGTCTGGGTGACTTCGCATGATTTTATGCACTTTCTGCCGCGCGACCCTCGCAGCGAAACCGACAGTATTATCCCGATTGTCGGCCACCCGACGGCTCGAGCGGGAATCGGCATCATGCATCGGGTCATTAATGTCGAAAGACTCTTCGCGGCGCTTAAGAAGCACGACTTCGGGGGCGAAACGGTTCGCCTGAAGATGAACATTAAAGATGACTTCCTGCCGGAAAATTCCGGGGCCCGTATAGCTGTCTTTGATAAAGGAAAAGTGACTTTGCAGAAAAGCGGCAGGACCGACTGCGACATCAGTCTGGGGATCGCGGAATTTTCTTCGGTGATAATCGGAGCGGTCGATTTTGCGGATTTATACGAAATCGGCAAGGCGGAAATATCCGACGAGCGTTATCTTGGCCGGGTGAACCGGCTGTTTCATTCCGAAACAAAGCCGCTGACTTTGAGCATGTTTTGAAAAACCGGGCTTATCCCGGGACTTCACACGGTTCCGGGGTAAACCGCACCGGCTTTTGTCCGATAATCGGTACAATAAACGATATCAAGAAAACCGAACATTAACGGAGAAAAGCCATGTTCTTCGCTGCCCTGAAATCCCGCAAAGGGTTCACCCTCATCGAACTGGTTGTTATCATCGTTATCCTCGGAATCCTGGCCGCGGTCGCGATCCCGAAATTATTCGGGGTCCGCAAAGAAGCCGAACAGGCCGCCGTCGCCAATATGATTTCGAGTCTCGAAGGCGCCCTATCGATGTATACATCCAAGCAGTACTTAAACGACGGTTCGATTGCGATACATAATCCTTTCGATGACCTGTCGAATGTTCCGAGCAATTACAAAGGCACAAATGATCCGGTCAATCCGACCAACACGCCGGATGGTACCTGGTCATTCCGGACCTCAGGCAACTGGATTATGTATAATCCAAAACAGCCGATAACCGGCGGATATACTTCCGGGGGGCAGCAGTTCATCATTTTTCAGATTCAGCCGGTGGTCGAAGGGACCGACACGGTCGGTTTGAGATTGACCACGACGCCGGCCTACCAGTATTCCTGGAATTGATTTCACATTCCCCCTTTTTGGGTGATAAAAAAGGCTCCCGATATTTATCGGGAGCCTTTTTACATTTTGAAATAAAAGGGAAACTTAGTTTTCCAGAATGACCGATTCGGCGACTTTGGCAGTGTACGGCTGATGCGTGTCGATCTCACCCTGTCCTCCCTTAATCAGGAGACCGAATCCCAGAAGCAATGAAAGGATTTTCTTGCCGCTCCCTTTATCCTCGACAGCGCCTTCAAGCTTAATCTTGGCTCCTTCGGTTACCGGCATGAAAGCCCCCTTGGGATCGATCGATTCGAAGGCCACCTGAATGAATCCCGGTTTACCGGCCTTGCCGTTTTTTTCCACTTTGGTTACGCGCGCGGTTCCTGAAGCTCCTTTTTCGACAATCGTCACGCCGCCGATCTGGATCGGCTCGTACAGATTAATCAAAACCGGGACCCCCTCTTCGACCCGGTTGGATGTCAGTTGAATATTGGGGTCGAAAATGACTTTCACCTCGGTCCCGGCCGGGATTTGAATCTTGCCGGCCATAACCGGGACGGCCAGAGTAAGGGCCAATATTACCAGTAGTGATTTCTTCGTAAATTTCATCATTACCCTCCGTGGATAATTTTATTCCAATTTTGGCAGGAGTTCTCGCGGATCGGGTTTCATCCGAATGCTGATCGATTTATTCACATTACTGAACCGGATTTCACCGTTCAAATCGAAAATCGACAACTCGCTGTCGAATACTTTTCTATCGCTGGCGGTTTTGCCCCAGGCGCACTGGTCGGTAACCAGGTCATAGGCGATATGGATTTCGTATCCTTTCTTCCACCAGATTTCGATTTCGTCCCCCTCGAAATACTGGCTGATTTCGCCCCATCCCGGATCCTTGCCTTTGGTGACGACTTCGATGTGGACATGGTCCTGATCAGGCAACTTTTGAATCCTGACCGAAAACTTGCGCCGCTCATCGAAGGCTTTGGCGGCATTGATATAGCGGTCGATCATAGCCATCTCATTTCCCTGGAGTTCGGGATTGAGCTGCCCGCGAATCTGACGCAATTCTCGTACGGCCTTGTTGATTCGATAATCGGGATCGCTGTTGCCGTTTACATTCTCAATAACATTATCGAACTCGACTCCGGCTTTTTGTGCCACCACTTTTTCTTTGGTAACTTTCTGCCCGGTCATCAGGGCCTGACCCAGTCCCTTTTCGGCGTTGCTGATTTCGGCAACATATAAATTCTGATCCTGCAGAACCTGCTGACGGATGGTTTCCCAGGTAGAAGTATCGGCCGGATTCAGAATCGAGTTCTTATACAGCTCCCAGTAGGTCAAGGCTCTTCCGCTGCGGCGGAAAAGTTCGGTGTTGTCGTCACCGGCGTGGAAGTTGTTCAGTTCATCCTCGATACTGGTATGTTCCTTGGTCATTAACAGCGATTTATCGCTGGGGTTCATTTTCGGCCAGAGGCTGGTGTCTTTGACCACCGCGGTGAAACGGATGATGGTCAGATCGAGCTGCTCCAGGGCTTCGGCAAGGTTGAATTCTTCGTACCGGGTCCGGATGCGATCGGCGGGGTTTTTGAATTTCGGAAATATATTGCTGATTATCCAGGACTGGCTGTACTTGCGCCAGGCATCTTTCACCAGGCTGCGGTCTTTCGTGGTGGTATTGTAAAAGTTACCGTTCGCTGAAGCCAGGACCGAATCCTCGATATGGATGGTGCGCGGCAACAGCCAGACGGTATTCCAGAGATACGGTATCGATACCAGAATCATCCAGATGATACTGAGGGTTGCGACAACTTTGGTGAATCTCTTCAAACCCCTGACCCTCTTGGCCCTGCGTATGGTATTAATCATCCAGTACAGGGGGGCTTTCACTCCGACAGGGCGGATACGCGCCGGAGGAGCATAAATTGACCGCCCGACATCGGCTCCGATTTTTTCCGGAGTCGAACCGGTATTCGAGATGAAAAATATCTGGAAATTCAGGGTCCGTCCAACCACCACTTTCAGGAAATCCCGTAAATTAAACAGGATATTTCTCACCGATCCGGCCCAGGCCGAATTCGACGCTATTTTATTGCTGGACAGAACCATATCCTGAAAAGCATCGAAATTTTCCGAAAGCCAGCTTTCATTCTCGGAGCTGACCAGCACTGTCTGATCATCTCCTGAAAAGCCGGGGAGAATATCGGCCTTGGTTATCACCAGGGAAACGGGGATGTGCAGTTTTTTCTTGAGCGGCGCCAGTTTTTCGAGCATCCCGATAAATGACGATACATGCGCTTTTGTTTCGAGTTCGGCACCGAGGATTTTCGGGTCATAGAAAAACATGATGCCGTCGGCCTGAAGCATGTAGCCGTTCACGCGCTCTTTCAATTCTCCGGTTTCGGTTATGGAAACGGCCTTGCCGTTATAATCGAGAACGACAATCGGGATTTTATCTTCCCCGTCGATGATGGCATTGAATTGAAGCGGAATTTCGTCGGTGGTCGGTTCCGGGAATTTTTTCTCTCCACGGGTATCGACCATGGTTCCGGTCCCCATTTCGGTGGCTACACCCCAGATATTGCGATAATTGGAAAGAATTTCGCCCGCGGTGGCATCGTCGGTAATCGACAACTGCAAATCCCGGCCCATCTTTGATTCTTCATTGAGGACCGTAAAATACACCGTTTTACCGGAATTGGTGTGGCCGTACACTCCGATTTTTGTCCCGGAGGGCCAGGCCGCAGCTTTGTCCCCTCCCTTTTTGCCGGCTTTTGATACCGCCTTGGAGCCTTTTTTGAATAAACCTAATATTTTCACGTCTTTGTACTATTGTCCTTGCGATGGCAACTTGTTCGCTCGCTGCTGAAGTTGTTCATATTTTTTATTGGAGTGATCGTTCCACTTTTTCGGCACGTAAATCGAGAGCAGAACGAATACCAGAATAATCAAACCGTAATAAAAATAAGCCGCGGTTCGCTGGGTGGTAACCAGCCTGAGGTAGCGATAATTGGAAAACGCCCCTTTAAATTTGCCCAGAGCGGATTTCAGCGATTCGTTCAGCTTATCGAAGAAACTCCCTTTAACGTGGTAGTTCCATTCGGAAAAGTACGTCTGGAGCAGCTTGTTTTTGTCGGCCAGCTTATTGAAAGTGTTCAGGCGGGCCAGGTCGAATTCCAGCGAGTTGCGGTCTTTCAGAAGATCCTCGCCCTGTTTCAGGCGGCGCCTCATCAAAACCAGGAGCTTCATGGGATCGCCCAAACCGTTGAAAGCCTCCGGCGTGATAACGGCATCGAGCGGGGCGCCGAAGCGATTCAAATACCGGGCGATTTCCTTAAGAAAGAACCTATTCAGCCGGAAATTATTGTGCAGGGCGCCGTCGCGGAAGAGGATCGGCATCAGGTTTTTCTCAAAAAATGTAACATCCATTTTAATTTCACGCTGCCCCCGAACGTACATATATGCCTGGTTCGATTGGCCGTCGGTATCCGCTTCCCCTTCAAAAAACGAAATCAGAATTTGAATGGTAAGCTGCCTTAAATCGGAACCATTTATGGGAAGCTGTTGAATTTTACTGAGGAAAAAGTGATCGACTTCAACGGCCTGGTCCCGCTGCTGGGCCAGAGCCTGAAAGACGGCGTACAGACCATTATATGTCTGCAGGAATCCTTCCGTTTCGAATTCGCCGCCGCGGTTTTCGAAAACGTCGATGTACGAAAAAAGGTTGTCAATGTATGATCTGATATCGCTTGACATAATCGGTAACTTTATTCCTTATAACGCATAAATTATCAAATCGGTTTTGCCGACATTGGCCAGTTTCTTGGAATCTCCCGCTCCCCGGAAGATAAGGGTAAGCTGCCGCACCGACTGCGAGGTCAGCATATCCTGCGGATGAAGGGCAATCTTGTTCCCGTAGGCGGTCGTATCGATATCGACCGGATCGGTTTCTCCCAGTCCCCTGGCATCGTTTAGACCGAGCCGGACCTGCACGTTGGACCATCCGGCCCCGAACAAGTCTTTGCCCATCAGGATAACGGTATCGCTGACCGGGCGGGGATTGGCGATTCCGAGCATAAGATAAACCAATTCGCCGATCTGCTCTATCTTCGGCTTATTGTAATTGACCAGTTTATAGGTCCTGCTTTTATATGTCAAAGTATCGGTGGCTACCGCCTGAGCCCCGAGCTGTTCCCGCTTGGTCTGGGCCAGGAATCCGAACAGCCCGCGGAGTTCGTTCAGAATCGATTCGATGGCGCGGACCTGGGTGCCGATATCCCGGTGGTTGTATTCGGTCAAGAGATAATTATCGACCAGCGACATAAACTGCCCGACGTCGCTCTGCCGTTCCTTGGTGAAATAACGCTCATTCAAATAATCCTTCAGGCCGGGCTGAATATTTAAAAGCGATGAGCATACCCGGAACAGCTTCCGCATCATGACCACCATGCGGACAGGATGCATACTGGACGCCTGCAATGAGAATTCATCGAGAATCGAAGCCAGATGATAGACGAATTGGTACATGGTTTCGCGGTAAGCGGCCTGGAGGGTGGTGTTTTCGTTGGCCAGAGCCCCTTCGGAAGCCATCGCAACAAAAGCCCTGGAAGATAACGACAGCAGATTCTCCAGCCGGTTTCTGAAATCGATTATTTTCCCGGTCAGCCGTTCATCCGCCGAAATATTTATGCAAGGGGGGTAATATTTCTCCGACTGATGAACTTCGCCGCCGTGATTCAATAGTTCCGCCACCTGGATAAAATTCCCCTGAGAGAGGTTTGGCGGTTCCGAAAGGGTCACGACATAGTCGTTAACCAGGTATGGCAGGCGAGGAATTTCTTCCTGCGGATCAGGATCGCCGACCGGCCTTTTCGCAGAAGGATTCACTCCGAGGAAAACCGGGATAATCTCCCTGTTTAATTCGGTATCCGTTTTGGGGAGAATTGGCGAGGAATCGTTGATTTCAATATACTGCCCCGAAGGAGTCAGGGCCTGGCAACGGGAAATTTCGACGCGAACCTTGCGGCCATCGACCGAAAGATTCAGATTTAAAGAGCCCCTGCCAGCGAACGATTTGGTCGTTAACCCCCAGCCGTAAGCGATGTCGAAAGCGTACCACTGGGCCATCCGCTCGAAATAGCTTTCCTGTTCCCTGAGATGCCGGGTCGAGAGCAGCATCCCGTCCTGCCAGTTGACAGAATTTAAATTGAAGTCATTCATATCCTTGCCTCAGATATTAAACCTGAATGTACAGCCGCTCAAATATAAAGTCAAGGCGATAAGGAACGCAAATTGTGCGGCGGACAATCGAGTTTTTCATAAATATGTTGAATATCCCAGGGCCGGACGGACTTCCTTTTCACCCAGAGGATATCTTTTCCTTTCGGTTTTTATACTGACCCGGTAAGTCAGATTCGACGGCATACAATAGCCTAACACCCGATCGAGTTTCGCCCTGGTTTTTCCTCCCGGCAAAAGCTCTTTCAGGATTTTTACATCATCAATGGTAATGGCCACTTCATATGCGGAGTCAAAATCGCTAAACGAATTTCCCAAAACTATCTCTTTGCCAAGCCGGTCCTTTTGTGAACCGAGCCGATAGCGGATTTCAGCAGGGATTTCGTGAGTACTTCGAATACTTTCGACAATCTTAAAATCCAACTCGAAAATCAGTTTCAGGACGAATTCAACCAATTTGGCGTTTCCGCCCCAGATATAAAACTGCGGCATCAGGTTCATCCAGAGCTGAAGCTCTTCGGGGCTGTCGGCAAGGGTTAAGTCGAAATCATAAAATTCGAGAAATTTCTTCAGGAAATCGAGTTCAATGAAGCTGAAATTGAATTTCAGAGTCTGGTATTTGGCATCGGACAGCCTTCTAATCATGCCGGCATCGAATGGAGCCATAAACCGGCGGGCATTGTCTTCCCATGTGTCCGACCGTTCGGTAACTCCCCTTAAGCCGTAAAAGTACTGGTATGGCATCTCGTCGACGCCTCCCGGATATCCCACTTCGAGCATGATTCGGGTTTCGGCTTTAATCGGCGTTCCGGGGGCCGGTTCCTGGTTGTGAATTTCCCCCTTGTAATTCTGGAAAGTTCCGATCGCCATCAATTCAACCCGGTTAAGGTCCACCCCCAGTTTTTGCAGCAAGTTGAGGGCGGTATAGTAATGAAACGGGAACCGCCGGCTGCAGAAATTCGGCATGAAGATTTCACGGCGGGATTTCATTTATGAACGACCTCGATTCGGTAATTCGTATTCAGCGGAGAACGGGATTTCAAAAAACTGCTCAGGCGCTGTTTGAGCAGCACCGTCTCATCGTCGGAATAAAAGCTCTTTCCCTGCACATCCGCTTTGACAATAATGCAGCGGCGGACCCCCTCCTTGGAACGTTCGATACCGTTGGAACAGGCAACCGCGGTGATGCGGGGATCGAAGGTTTTGGTCCATGAAGCGATTTCATGAAAATTCAAGGCCCGGTCGCGGTTGCGAAGCCTCGAGGCGACCTCGGTAAGAATCTGCTCCCGGCTTTTGGCGGGGACGGCCCCCCTTACCGGTATCAGGTTGACACATTCTTTAATGCCGGGATGGTTTTCGTAAAGCTCGGTAATCTTTCCGGCGGAAATGCCGTTCGCCGCAGTTCCTCCGGTGACCGCATAGTACACCGTTAAAGAATCGGGCGGATTGCCGATTTGCTGCGAATAATCGAACCAAAGGACCAGCCGATCGCCCCGCTCCTCGAGACCGTACGCTCCGTACTTCCGGCCGCTGACCAG
>Ga0105105_10000058_pt1 | contig 46547 bp, 41 predicted proteins | sample PPLLaktember2015_4_FD_79108 | JGI IMG/M metagenome (GOLD analysis project Ga0105105, IMG submission 79108) | Freshwater sediment microbial communities from Prairie Pothole Lake near Jamestown, North Dakota, USA - PPLs Lake P8 Core (1) Depth... | ecosystem: Environmental > Aquatic > Freshwater >...
GCCTTTCTTTTGCATCTTGACTCTTTTATTCATATTTATGAATTTATTATTTGTAATTTTAGTATAGAATACTTTATATATATAATATTATCTTATCCCCCCTGTCAATGGTTTATTTTGTGGATAAGTATACAATTATGGATTTTAATTTTTATAAAATTACTTTCAAATCCAGTATACAACCTCCTTTTGGATACACTATGATTGGATTTACATCTAGTTCTTGTATTGTAGGTATTGAATATATTAATAGATTTAGTTGGAAAATTGTATCTACTAGCCAATTGATATCATATTCTGTACCTCGAGCTCCATTGAGTATTTTATAAACTTTTGTCTTTTTGAGAGTTTTTAGAATATATGGTTTAGTGATTGGCATACTAGCAAAAGCAATATCATTTATAATTTCTGCATATATCCCTCCTGATCCTAGTAATAAGACTGTTCCCAACTGTGAATCTCTTTTGACTCCAACGAAGACCTCTATACCTTTATGAGCTTGCTCTTGAGCTATAATTTGACTGTTTTGATGTTTTTTATAGAATTGTTTGACTTCATCTAAACTACTCACTCCTAACTTAACTAGTCCTGAGTCTGTGCGATGTAGTATATTGGGATTGACATCTTTTAATACTATTGGGTATTGCAGTTTTTTTTCTAATCTTTTAATATCTGTATTAGATTTAACATCTAGAGTTTTTGGTAATTCTAATGATAATTCTGTAGCTATCAAATTAATAGTATCCCAGGAAGCACTGAGTAAACCTTGAGATTTATCTTGTTCTAAGGATTTATTTATACTCTGAATTGATGATTTTTTGACATAAGATGTAGGCTCATCCCAAAGCTTAGCATTACGAGCTTGATGAGTATATTTATACAAATTAGATAAGGCTCTGATCGCCCTTTCTGGAGTATCAAAATAAGGATAATCTTTTATTTCTTTTGTTAGTTGAATAGTTTTATCTCCTCCTACTATGGCGGTTAGAACTGGTTTATGCGTATACTTAGTAGCTATTTCGTTAATCACTCTACCGATATCTGTTAGTGGGGTCATCACTTGTGGACTTATTAGTACTAGCAATGAGCCTACAGTCTTTTCTTTGACTAAAACTTGTAAAGTTTCCCTATATCTAAGGGCATCAGCGTCTCCTAGAATATCTACTGGATTGTTAGTGCTAGCTGCTGAGGGTAAAACTTGCTCTAATTGCTGAACAGCTTTAAGTTCTAGATTAGCTAACTTCAGATTATATTGTGAGCTAGCATCTACAGATAAAACTCCAAGTCCTCCAGCATTAGTGACAATTGCTGTTCCAAATCTAGAGATACTTTGAAATCTAGAGAATAAGTGTACACTGTCAAACAATTCTTCTAATGAATAGACTATAATAGCTCCTGCTTCTTGTAAGAGAGTGTCTATAATAACTTCATCTCCTGCTAGTGAACCTGTATGAGATTGAATAGTTTTCTTAGCTTTTTCTGACCTACCGGCTTTGAGTATAATAATTGGCTTACTAGAGTTTTTAATAGCTTTGATAAACTCTATTGGTCTAGCTATACCTTCTAGATATAGACTAATGACTTTAGTCTTAGAATCTTGTTCAAAATATTCAATAGCGTCTACTTCATCTACATCTAATTTATTCCCTAAACTAATAATTTTATTAAAACCCATATTCAGACTATCTGCTCTATCAATAAAGGCAGATATTAAAGCTCCTGACTGTGAGATTAACGACACATTACCTGTTAGGTTAGATAATAAACCAAAAGAACCATTATAGGCATATATATTGGCATCATTATTGATTATTCCCAAACAATTTGGTCCAATGATTTTAATACCATATACTTTAGCAATTTTAGCTAAAGCTTTTTCCCTAGACTTACCATCAGATCCTGATTCTTTAAAGCCTGCCGAGATAATTACAGCATATTTTATACCTTTTTTACCTAGATCCTCAACAGCTTCTAAGACAAAAGCTGCTGGAATAACCACGATGGCGACTTTTATACCCTGAGGCAATTGATTAATATGGGAATATACTGGATAACCTTCAATTTGCCTAGACGATGGATTTACTAGGCATAAATCTCCTTTATAGTTGGTATTAAGAATATTGTGAAAGATTATAGATCCAATTTTAGATTTATTACGAGAAGCTCCAATAATGGCTATGCTATCTGGATAAAACAATTCTTGCATATATTTTAGTTTAATATAACTATTTCATTTTCTGTAGGAACTTGAGATTTAATATGTAAATTATCCTGAATAGCGTCTGCTAAAGCCTGTGATGCATCTTGCTCTCCTTGAACAACAAAGACATTTTTAGAATTTTTAATCTTAGATAACCAATCTAATAACATTTCTTGATCTGCATGAGCTGAGTATCCTTCAACTCTTCTAACCTCTATTCTATTCTCTACTGGGTGATTATGTATATACACTGGACTCTCGCCTTCCAAAATCCTTCTACCCAAAGTATAAGGTGCCTGATAGCCTACAAAAAGTATTATATTTTTAGGATTGGATAAGTATCTTTCTTCATGATATAGAACTCTACCTCCAGTTGACATACCTGAACCTGCCATTATCATCTTGGGTTGAGGTTGACTGTTAATACGCATAGAATCTTCCCTATTCTCTGTAAAAGTTAGGAATGGGAAATCGAAAATTTTATCTGTTTTAGATAATTGTTTTGCCTCCTGATTATAATATTGAGTATATTTTGCATGTATATTTGTAGCTTTAATTGCTAAAGGCGAATCCAAATAAACATCAATTTTACCAACACTACCTCTAGGCATGCCTTGTCCTGAATGATTCTCAATAATATCATTTAATTCATATAAAATATCTTGAGTTCTCTCAATAGAAAATGTTGGCATTAATAAAACGGACTTTCTCTCAATTGTATCTTTAATAGCTTGTTTTAAAATTTCTCTTCTCTCAGCTAATTTTTGGTGAATTCTATCTCCATAACAAGATTCTACAATAACGTAATCAGCTTCCGCTATATAATCATATTTTCTTAATAAAACAGATGGGACATTACCTAAATCCCCAGAGAAAACTAGCTTTATTCGCTTACCAGCCTCCGTATCAAGAACCCAAATTTCAGTAATGGCTGAACCTAAAATATGCCCAGCATCTTGAAATCTAAATGAAATATGCTCATTTATCTCATACACTTCGTGGTATTCCCTACCACGCCACTGAGAAACGGCCTGATCTACATCTTCATTACTAAATAAGGGTAATTGAGTATGGTCATGTTCCATAATAGAAACAGTATCTCTTAGCGATATTTCAGAAAATTCTTGAGTAGGATAGGTGGAGTATATTTCACCTCTAAAACCTTCTTTTACTAGTTTAGGGATACGACCAATATGGTCAATATGTGTATGAGTAGCAATCATAAAATTAATGCTCTTAGGATCATACACAAAAGGTACATAGTTCAATTCATCTGCTTCTTTATTCCCTTGAATAAGACCACAATCTACAACAAATCTAATTTTACCATTATCTATAACATAATTAGCTCCTGTTACTGAACCCGCTCCTCCACAAAATTGAATACTTACCATTGTTTTTATTTATATTATTTTAATATAAATAAATTATATCATAAATTTAAATTTTAGGCAAATGTAAGTATTAACTTATACCTACCAATTTTCTGACTTGTTGAATGGTTTGCTCGGCTATTGAATTAGCTTCTTTTGCTCCTTTAGATAAAATTTCAGCTACATATTCTGGGTTTTTAGCTAATTCATTACGACGAGTTCGCATGGGTTGAAAATATTTTAAGATTGTCTCTGCTAATATCTCTTTAGCTTCTTTATAGGAAATTCCACCTTCTTTATATTTAATTTCCATTTCTATTAATTCATCTGGGTTTGCTAAGAATTTATAAATTGACATTATATTACAAGTTTCAGGATCTTTTGGCTCATTGGGTGCTTTAGAATCTGTAGTTATTTTCATTACTTTAGCTCGAATCAAGTCGGCTTCCTCGAAAATATCAATGGTATTCTTATATGATTTACTCATTTTTCGGCCATCTAAACCTTTAACTATAGCTGTATTTTCTTGAATATACGGTTTGGGGATGATGAAGAATTGACCATATTGAGAGTTGAATTTTTTGGCTATAGTTTGAGCAATTTCAATATGTTGTTTTTGGTCTTGTCCCACTGGTACTACATTGGATTGATACAATAAAATATCTGCTGCCATCAAAACCGGATAGTCAAATAATCCCATATTGGCTTCTTTGCCATTATCAATTGCATCTTTATAGGCATGAGACCTCTCTAAATAAGCGACTGTAACTAGATTATTGAATATCCATGTAAGCTCAGTCAGCGGTTTAATGTCTGATTGTAAAAATAAACTTGTTTTAGCTAAATCTAAATCTAATGCTAAATAATCAAGCGCAATGTCTTGGGTATAGGTTCGCAGAGTTTCCCCATCTTTAATACTATTAAGCGAATGTAAATTAGCTATAAATACTAAAGTTCTATCAAATTCAGCTTGTTTAGATAGCTCTAAAATGGGTTTCATAGCTCCAAAATAGTTACCAATATGCAAACTTCCTGTGGGTTTAATTCCGGTAAGACAAATATTAATCATAAATATTATTTAATAAATTTTATTGTAACATACTATGGGTGCGACTCTCAATATCTGCTCTAATCTCAGCTACTGGTTTTGCATATTTTTGCCTTGATTGCATGATTACCGTTTGTTGTAGAGATAAATCTGATTTATTGGCAAAGATTACTTCCATATTAAAAGCTTTACTGGTTTTACCATCAATCATTAAAGTAATTACTGCTTTAAGATTATCTATTAACACTAAATCTTCAACTGTATAATATGGTTGCATTCTTTGAGCTATAATTTCAGCATCATCGGAGCTAATCCTGAAACTTACAACAGTTCCAACATTTCCAAAGACTGCATTCCTAATTCCATCAGATAATTGCCCTATATATTGGTGAGCCAGAATTAGACATAATCTATATTTACGAGCTTCTGATAATATGGTAGAGATGCTGTCTGTTGTGAAGTTCTGGAACTCATCTAGATAGAGATAAAAGTCTCGTCTTTGATCTTCTGGAATTTCATTTCTCTTAAAAGCCGCCATTTGCAATTTGGAGACTAATAACATACCTAATAAATTACTATTCTGCTCTCCTAAACCTCCTTTGGATAAATTACCAATCAAAATCTTACCTGAATTCATAATATCTTGAAAATCAAAAGCTGACCTAGATTGTCCAATTATGTTTCTCACCATTTCATTTTCAATAAATCTTCCTAATTTACTCAAAAGATATCCTAAAGTATCTCCTGCTTGGGAGCCTTTTTGAGTAGCTGGAAATTCTTTTTCCCAGAAATGTCTAATCACTGGATCATCTACAGTTAATAACACTTCTCTTCTAAAAGCTTCGTCTGTAAACATCAAAGGGATTTCAACTAAAGTTCTAGGATTATTAACATCAGACATTAAAGCTGCCATTGCCATTCGCATATTATGCTCAAAAATTGGACCTATCATACTAGGGTCAGAGACTAATTTATAGAATATAGAAATCATTTCTTGAATCAAGAAGTCTTTTTCTTCATGGATACGAGCTTCAAGAATATTAAGTCCCATTGGATATTGAGTATCAGCAGGGTTAAAGTAAATAACATCATTCATACGATGCTCTGGTATCATTCCTAACACCTCTACTGCAAAGTCTCCATTAGGATCAAGTAAAGCTAACCCATGTCCTGATTCTAAATCTTCTTGAATCATTTTTTTCATCAAAGAGCTTTTACCCGTTCCAGTTTGTCCAATCAGATACATATGCCTCCTACGGTCTTCTTCTTTCATTCTAATTTCCACTTCTTCTCCTCTATATATATTCTTACCAATTAATAATCCTGTTTTTGGTAGATCTACTGGAGGGTGTGAGGTTTTGGAAGTAATCCAAGTAACTTTAGGCGTCTCCACTCCGACAGCTGGGATATGATAGATACTAGTTAACTCTTCAGTATTCAAAATCATAGCCTCTTTGCCGGAGAATAACCTAAATATAAATGTATAGATGAATTGTTTGACATTATAAATTGGATACTTAACAACCTTAAATTCATTCAGATCTCCGTTAGCAAATTGAGCGAAAGCTCCTTCTAGCTGGTCAAATAACATATCTGCTCTATGCTTGTCTTTAGATATAGTTAATAGCCTAATATTAGTTGCGTAAGCTACCTTAGAAGTCTTCTGACTAATTTTTTCTAACATCACAGATTCTTGAGGTAATAGTATTTTAGGTTCATTTTCTGAAAGGTTCTTTGATTTTGTAACTTGACCTAAAGTCTTGATAAATTGTCTATCTAAACTTCCAAAAACATCAGAGTAAGCGTCTTTGAAAGACTCCCCTTTTTGCATCTTTTTCATTACTTTTTGTCCATTATCAATCCAATTATCAGATATCCTTTGAATTAAGATCTGTACGACCGCACTTTCATCTTCCTGAATTTTAGATAAAGCTGAAGTTATAACATTCAAAGGGTTTGATTCCAACTCTCTATAGGTTTTAACTGGTAAAACGTAAGGTTTTTTTAGTTTTAGGTAACCAGCTCTAATCTCTGCTCCTGGCACGAGAACATTATAATCGGTAATTCTTTTTAATTCAGCTTCAGGATATACTCCATGAATTTGTTTCTCAAAAATAGACTCATAGCCTTTAGGCACACCAATATAAAAGTTAATCTCATCTCTCTCAGTTGGACTAACGATTTCAAGAGATATATATGGATTACTATAACGAATTCTATTTATAAAGTTTTCTAATTTTAGATAAGAAAAACTAGCATAAACTTGTTCCATTATACTAATCAGATCTTTGATATTAGACTCAGGTTTAGGGATGTTACGAGGAACAATAATCTGATATTGTGTCATTGATAGACCTCTATTTACTCTTCTTTTTTCCCAAAAGGGCTGAACAATCAAATTAGTAATTAGATATATCATAGCTACTGCCCAAATGATTAGAATTATATATAGAACTGTAAGCATAATAAATTTTATTTATCGTGTACATCGGGAAGCAAACCCTCACTTACTAGAGTAGGGTAAATTGCATTGAGACTTTCTTCTAACCTATCTAGTGATACATAATCCTCAATCGCCAAGAAGGCATGAATCACTTCTAATATATCTTTTCCTTTGGTGGTAATCAGTTTGACAGAAACATCTATTCTATTTGCTTCTGGAATACTTAAGAGCCAACTATATTTTTCTTGGATCTTATCTGAGAGCTGCTTATTAGATATATTGGATTGATATATTTGTTTCTGAGTTTCTACAACTTGCTTTATATGTTTCTCGTTCTCATACACAACAGGCTGCTCCACTCTGGGTTGAGCTGTTTCTATATTAAATTCAGATTTAATATATTCTATTGAATTTAAACTTTCAGTCTGCCTCTCTATTGAGTGTTGACTTTGTTCAATAATATTATTTTCAGTATTATTAGGTATTTCTGGCATAAATTTGTTTAATATTTGTCATTATAATAAATTAGAATGGAATTTCCTATAATATAGTCCGGCCTTCTCCATACTAACCACCAATATTCTTGATAATATGGGTCATTTTGTCTATTATAGAAAGAATCTTGAAACATAGTGGCGCTAATTGCCGTGTACCCAATTTGTGGGCCATCAGTTGACTTAATGGGTATTATGTTGATATCAGGCAGATAATATTTCACATCTCCAGTACCAAAATAATCTATATATAGTGTATCAATGTTTTTTTGTTTAGTCCAATTATTTAGTCTTTTCAAATCTTGTCCCCAATCTAAGTTGGAATCTGTGAAAGTTTGATATCCTTGATTTTGACCAGCTAATATATTCAAACTTGAAATATAGTTTGGATATGTCAATATTGCAGCTAAAATATACCAAGATAAAAATATCCCTAATATTACCCTAGAAAATTTCATAGGTATTAGTAATTTGACAATTCCAAAAGCAATAACAATATAGGTCAAAATAACAGCTGGTAAAATATGTCTAATCCCTAGATTTAGATTACCTCTAACACTAATTATCCAGTATATTGCTATCATACAGATAATGGTAATTAGATACCAATTATTAAGAATCCTAGACTTGAGATTAATTTTTTTATCTCTAAATATATGTGTTAATTTAATTACTGATATTAATAATATACTAAATAAGCTAAGAATGGCCGCTAGATTTTCTTTTAGTAAATAGGTTAGTGGGAAATACTCTATAAAACTTTGGTTGGTAAACTCACCTAATAAAAAGGTTGTGTTCCCGCCTCCGACTCTCTGAATCACCATAGCCTGACCTAGCATGTATTGTCCAAAATATCTAAGAGATGGGGTTTGAATAATATTAGATAAACCTTGTTTAGTTAAATCAGAAATCTGATTTTCTTGTGGAAAAGATTCTTGTACTAACCTCAGCTGAGTATCTAGACTCATATTACGCATTGTAATAAAATAAACTAAATTTATTATTATAAAGACCCCAAGACCAATAATTATAAAATCTCGTATTAAAATTATATTTTTAAAAATTAATCTTTTATCCTTCCAATATTTTATAAATATATAACTAAAACCAGTCAATATCATTAATGGAATTAATAGTATTGTGGAAAATTTAGCTAAGAAAGCTATGCCTATGGCTAAAGTCAGATATATAATATGTCTCCAACTAGGAATTTTAAGATATCTAATCCAAAAATCTATCACTACTAAAAAGGTTAGACTCGCGATTAAATCCGTAGTCACTAATCTGCCATGAGCAATCACATTTGGCGAAAAAACATACAAAACACTACTAATAATAGCAATACTTTTACTCTTTGTATGATAATTGACTGAATACGCAATACATACAACTCCCAACAATAAAATTAGAATTGTAGGTAATCTAGCCCACCAAATTATAGTATCGGCATCATTTCCAGATTGAAATAAGAGTTCATAACCCATATCCCATTGAGCATTAACCTTTTCATTCCAGGCCGGTATATTGTTAGGAAAATATATATTTTGAGAAGTTAATTTATCCCCTAACCAAATAGATATCCCTGATAATAATTTTAGCAGTGGCGGATGTTCTGGATTTAAACGATAATCACCCTCAACTACATAAGAATACCCCGCTACAATATGTGGACTTTCATCTACAGTCAAAGAATCTCCAGCACTAGATCCAAAAGCCAAAACTCCTAAAATTAAAGTTAAACCTAAGATAAAAACCCATAATGGAGTTTTATTATATACTTGTAATAACTTATTCAACATAGATTACTTGAATTTATAATAAGCTCTATCTTTTATTCTCAAATCAATATACTCTAATGAATTTTGCCTCTCTAAAGGAATTTGAGAAATAAATACTTGCTTTAATACTTGTGCCTGATAAATTATATCTGTATCTAAATCTAGCATAATATAATATCCCTTTTCTGTATAGACCAAAACACTATCTATACTATCTTTAGATTTTTGCTGAATATAAATAGTATTAATTTTAATATTATCTATTGTATTGTATTCCTCTACAATATTCTTAAGCCAATTCATTTCTCTTTCCGAGAGAAATGTTTCTCCAACTTGTTTTGTAGATAATCCTTTTATTTCAACTAAGTTTGCATCTAAAACTGGATTAGCCCCCATATTAAAGCCATCTTCACTTATATTATAGCAGATCTCATCATAACAACTATAAAAAGTAGCAGTTCTAAGTATAATATCTAAATCTATCACTCTATCAAATAAATTTCTTTTAATTACAGCACTTTTAATTTGTGGAAACTCTTGTAATAAGTATTTTTCTAATTCTTTAGCTTTTAGTAAAATTATATTCTTATTATTATACCACCAATAAGTTTGATCTTCTACCAGGTTTTGTGTTCTAGATATAATGTCATCTTTCAGTACTGCGTCTTCTAAGTTAACTTCAAAACGAATTATATTTAAAATTGGTGAATACAATATATATCCAATTCCACCTATTATCAAGGCTACCATTATAAACTTTAATAAATCTATAATTAAATTTCTAGATTTAGACCTAGCAATTGTTTTTTCATTTCTATTATATGTCTTTGGAATATAAGTTTTTCTCATAGTGCTTTACATCCTGAAGCAAGAGTCAAGCCCTTAGCTTCTGCCTGCTCCTTTGTATCAAAGTATATACGATTTTCTGATTTAATTCTATTAATCCCGCCACAATTTGGATAATAATATCTTTTACCATTTTTACTAGCAACTATTTTACCCGTATCTATGGTAGATACAGTATTATCAATAGGTTTAGTTATAGTTTGATTTGACTTAATTCCCTTAATTGTCGTATCAGGTTGAGTAACAATGGAACCTGGATAAACTATCTGGATTTCACTTAGATTCGATTCAAGAGCATTCATATTCCCAATAAGATAAGCGCTGCCACCTATTAATATAGCTGACATAGCTAGTAAAAAGACTTCAATCTTCTTGACAAATTTATGTTTCATATGTATTATTATATCATATATAGTAATAATATTCGATATGGCACATAGAAAAGCTGGTGGATCTACAACTTTAGGACGAGATTCAAATCCAAAATACCTTGGAGTTAAACTATACGCTGGACAAAAAGTAGAGAAAGGACAAATTATTATTAGACAAAGAGGAACCAAGTTTCATCCTGGACTAAATGTAGCGAAAGGAGCTGATGATACTTTGTATTCTGTAGCCAATGGAGTGATTGCATTTAAAGACACTAAAAAGACATCTTTTACTGGAAAGAGAAAAATAGTTAAAACTGTTTCCGTAGTCTAAATATAATCTTCTTTATACTGTAATAAAATATTCCCCAAATTGGGGATTTTTTATTTTTCAATAATATGTTATACTTAGTAAATAACATATAAAGATTAATAAAAATGAATTATACACCAAAAACTGCCTATATTTGTATGGAATTTGGGCTATCTGATGATATAAAATTATACACCGGAGGACTTGGCATACTAGCAGGAGATACAATAAAAAGCTATGCTGATCTAGGTTTACCTGTAGTAGGAGTTGGTATACTATATAAACACGGGTATCTAGATCAGACTCTAGATGATATGGATGGACAAATTGCTCATCCCCAAGAATGGGATTATATTAAACTCCTAAATTTAATTGGAAAAACCACCATACCCCTTGCCAATGAAATAGTTAAGGTCAACATCTGGGAATTTATATATACTTCTCCCCTATCCAATAAATCAATTTCTATTCTTCTCCTAGATACTGACTTAGAAGAAAACTCAGCTGAATTCAGAGCCGTATCAGATAAAGTTTATTCCCCCGATTCAGAAATTTTCAGAAGACAATTATTAGTATTAGGACTTGGTAGTAAATATGCTCTCAATATCCTTGGATGTACAGAAATACATACATTTCATCTAAATGAAAGTCATAGTGCTTTAATTGCTTTAGAAATAGACCATCCAACAGCACAGGTTGTCTTTACCACACACACACCTCTAATTGGGGGACATACTAGATTACCAATAGAATGGCTAAGGAATATATGTAAGCCAGAGCAATTACAAAATATACCAAAAGAAGCTTTTGAAGCTGAAGATACAATTAATTTAACTAGATTAGCTCTGTCTTTAGCAGACTATTCCAATGCTGTATCAGCCAAACATCAAGAGGTTTCTTCTGCCATGTTTCCTGAACATAAAATTGACTATGTTACCAATGGCATTCATAGCCCTACTTGGGTTTCGAGTTCAATCAATCAGGTTTTACAATCATATTTTCCCAGTTGGCAAATGCATCCTGAGATATTAAGATATGTAGAAGGAATTCCAGCTGAAGATATAAAACAAGCCCATCAAATTAATAAAGATAATCTAGCTAATTATCTAATACAACAGACAAATATAGATTTTCTACCCAATGCATTTACTATCGGATTTGCTAGAAGAGCAACTGAATATAAAAGGGCTCATTTAATTTTTTCAGATATTGAAAGATTAGTTAGTTTAGCTGAAAAGTATAAAGGGATTAACATTATATTTGCCGGTAAAGCCTATCATACAGATTTAGTAGGTGCAGACATCATTAAAAGAATATTATCTATTGCGAAAGAGTATAATAATGAATATCTAAAAATAATTTATCTACCAAATTATAGTATGGAGATGTCAAAACTATTAGTTAGCGGAGTTGATGTTTGGCTTAATACTCCAAGAATTTGCTATGAAGCCTCTGGTACAAGTGGTATGAAAGCCTCCTTAAATGGAGTTTTGAATATTTCAACCTATGATGGTTGGTGGCCAGAAAGTGGGATACATAATGTCAATGGATGGACAATTGCCGGCAGTGATGAGTATCAGGAGATTAATAGTATGTATGACAATATTAATAATGCCATTGATGTATTTTATAATGATAGAGATAAATTTAGCAAAATGCAAAGATCAGCTATATCTTTAATTGGAAGCTATTATAATACTCATCGCATGGTACTAGAATATATTCGTAAGGGATATAAGAGTTAAATTTAGCTTGGAAGTGGGTGCTTTAAATATATGTATGGAGGAGAATAAACCCTAAGCTATAAAAATTATATCCATATCGTAGTGAAATAAATTTCAGTTAACTAAAATCATCTCTTCTATCGAGGTAAAAAACCCTTAAAGAGGGTAAAATTTTAGGCCAAACTCTACTATACAATAATTATTACTATTTGTTTATCTTGATTTATTATAATTTTTTTTGGAATATTGTCTGACAGAATATGTTTTACTTTGTCTGAGTTGAGGGCTTGTATTTGAATTTCTTCCTCGTTGGATGCATTCGATACTGTGATGATATCTCGCATTTTACCATTGATATGGATTTGATAATCTAACTGGCTTTGGACTAATTTAGTATCATCATAAATTGGCCATATGGACTTATGTACTGTATTCTTCTCCCCTACTATTTCCCATAATTCTTCTGTTAAATGTGGGGCAAATGGAGCTAATAATTTAATATATATTTTAATATTATCTATACCTATATCTTGAGTATTGTATAAATTAAGATATTCCATCAAACTACTAACACAAGTATTATATTTCTGATTATCTATATCTTGAGTAATTTTCTTGATTAATGAATGTGTCTCATAGTCTAGATTAGCTTTATCATTATTGGGTTGTAATTTTTGCTCTTTCATATCATTTACCCATTGATAGATTCTTTTTAAAAAGCGACTACATCCAATTAAACCTTTAGTGTCCCAAGCTATGGCTTCATCATAAGGCCCCATAAACATTTCATAAACTCTCAGAGAATCTGCTCCAAATGACTCTACCATTTCAATCGGGTCAACAGTATTCCCTTTGGACTTGGACATTTTTACACCACCTTCAGCTAAAATCATACCGTGCTTAATTCTGGTCTGATATGGTTCTATGGTATGGACTACTCCAATATCATATAAAAATTTATGCCAAAATCTTGAATATAATAGATGTAATGTAACATGCTCCATTCCTCCATTATATAAGTATACTGGTAGCCAATTTTTTAATAATTCTGGGTCAGCTAATTTCTCATCATTATTAGGATCAATATATCTAAGATAATACCAAGAACTTCCTGCCCAATTAGGCATTGTATCGGTTTCTCGTAAGGCTTCTACCCAATTACTATCTGGCTTGTGATTTTGCCTGGATATGGCTTGGCCAGTTTGGACATTATACCAAACTTCTAACCAATCTGTAGCTTGAGCTAATGGGCTTTCACCTAATCCTTGAGGGACATAAGAATCTACTTCTGGTAATTCTAATGGCAAATCTGAAACTGCAATTGGGACAGCATACTGCAATACCCCCTCTATTTCTCTAGTTACTGCTTGACTAGGTAAAAATCTAGCAATCTCTCCTGATATTTTTTTATAATGCTCTTCAATTATCCAAACAATAGGAAATGGTTCTCCCCAATATCTTTGTCTGGAGAAAACCCAATCACGAAGTTTATATTGGACTTTTCTGTGTCCGATATTTTGCTCTTCTAATATTGTAATAATAGATTTCTTTGCCTCTTCTGAAAATAGTCCATCAAATTCTCCTGAGTTAACAAGTTTTCCATACCCTGTAAATGGTTTTTGATTGAGATAATATTCAAAAAATAAACGGTGTCCATCAGAAAATAATTGTGATCTTACAATTTCTTCTGCACTCAGCCAGTCACCATTTTTAATCTCATGATCATTAACATCAACCCTCTCACCACTTTTCAAATGTATTAAGTAAAGAGAATCATGGCATAATTCCTCTCTTGATTTACGTGGCTTATATCCACGGCCATATGCATGTGCTATAAGCTGCTCAATATTTTTAATATCTATATATCCAGATTCTTCTGCCGTCTCACGAATTGCGGTTTGTTCTGTTGTCTCACCTAATTCAACATGCCCCCCAACAAAACCTTGTGCTTTATTACTAAATTGAACGACATAATATAACTCTTCTACCCAATGTTTAATAATTACCGTTGCAGCATCAAATTCCACAATATTTTCATCACTCTTTGGAGCATCTTGCCCTGTAAGAGTAGTATATTGAGCAACTACCTGCTTAATAGATAATCCAAACTCTTTGGCAAATTCCTGATCTCTCTCATCGTGGGCAGGGACCGCCATTATAGCCCCTGTACCATAACTTGCCAATACATAATCAGCTATCCAAATTGGGATTAGTTCTTCTGTTAGTGGATGTATAGCATAAGCTCCAGTAAATACCCCGGTTTTATCTTTACTTTGTTGTCTGTCAAGATCACTTTTAGATTTTGTTTGCTCTTGATACTCTTTAACTTGATTCTTATATTCTGCTTTTACAATTTTATCTAAAAGTGGATGTTCCGGAGCTAAAACTAAAAAAGTCACTCCAAAAATAGTATCGATTCTAGTGGTGAATATTTCTATATTCTGATCTATATCTTGAACTTGAAATTTTAACTCAAACCCCTCACTACGTCCTATCCAATTTCTTTGTTGAGTTTTGATAATTGGTAAATAATCTACTTTTTCTAAATCTCGGTCTAATCTATCTGCATACTTAGTAATAGCTAACATCCATTGCCGAAGTGGAACTCTAATACAAGGATGTCCTCCCCGCTCTGATTTACCATCAATCACCTCTTCATTAGCTAAGACAGTCTTTAATTCTTCACACCACCAAACTTGAGTGGTATCTTGATAGGCAAGGCCTGACTTAAACATTTGTAGCCAAATCCATTGAGTCCATTTATAATATTTAGGGTCAGTGGTATTGATTTCACGACTCCAATCAAAAGACAACCCTAGGACTGCTAATTGTTTTTTAAAATTCTTTATATTATCTGCTGTTGCTACTGCTGGGGATATATTATTTTTAATAGCATAATTTTCTGTTGGCAAACCAAAAGCATCCCAACCTATGGGATATAACACCTGATTTCCTTGCATTCTATATATTCTAGCTTTAATGTCCTGAGCTACATAACTTCTGATATGTCCTACATGAAGTCCAGCTCCTGAAGGGAAAGGGAATTCAACTAAAATATATTTTTTATCCTCAGATGTTTGAGGATTAATTGTGTAATCTACAAATCCCTCGGACCACTTTTGAACCCATTTCTGTTCAATAATTCTATGATTATACATATACTCAATAATTTAATTATATTTATAAGAGAGATTGAGTTGATATTCCTGTATTAGCATCATACTCTAATACTATAGAATGAGAAGGATTAATATTAAATGCAATAGTATCCTCAATCGATAATTTTTGAAAATATTTTAATATAGAACGAATACTATCATGATGAGCAACAATTAAAATATTCTCATTTTTAGCCAAGATTGGCAATAAGACATCTGTAATGAAAGTCTCTACCCTTGAATAAACATCTTTTAAACTTTCAACTGAAGGTAATTTTTCTGGTTCTACATTAGAATACCTCCTATCATACCTGGGATGATTTTTATCATCTAATGCAATTGGGTTTACCGTTTGATCCCAACTCAAATTAATCTCATTAATATTAGGGTATTTTAAAATAGCCTCTTGATAGGTTAAGCCCTGTATTATTCCATAATGTCTTGGGTTTAGTCGCCAATCATGTATTTCTGTTATCCAAGAATGATACATACTATTCATAATAGTCCAAGCACTTACAATTGATCTTTCTAATGTTGATGTTATAACAACATCTATATCCGTATTATTATTTAATAATACGTTACCTATATTCTTAAGTAAATCTTTCCTTTCCAATAACGGAACATCTACCCAACCTATAAATCTATTTTCTTGATCCCATTGACTATCACCATGTCTTACTAAAATAATCTTTGACATAATTTAAGTTAATTTAAAAATAGATTTCAATTTACTAAATATATTTTTATTACTTTTATTTTTTATATCTATTAAGTAATATTTCTTTAAAACTTTTAATGTATGTTCTTCTAATTCATAAATCAATGGATTTCCAGTTGGTATTTCTATATCAATAATTTTATTATCTGAAATATTTTCTAAAAATTTCAACAGAGCTCTTAAACTATTACCGTGAGCTGAAATAACTAACCTTTTGCCAGATAAAATAGCTGGTTTTAACTCTGATTCCCAATATGGCTGAACTCTATCTAAAGTATCCTTGAGAGACTCTCCAATAGGAAGTTGTTCAGCTGGGATATCAATGTATCTCTCATCATTAGCAGGATATCTAGAATCATACTCAGATAATAATGGAGGTTTAATAGCAAATGCTCTTCTCCACACTTTTACCTGATACTCTCCAAATTCATCTATAGATTCAGCTTTATTTTTACCCTGCAAACCGCCATAATGTCTTTCGTTGAGATGCCAGTCCTTAACGACAGGTATCCAGGTCATATGGGCTCCTTCTAATGCATATTGTAATGTATCTATAGCTCTATCTAACATAGAAGTATAAGCTATATCAAATTCAAAACCATTTTGTAGCAACATTACCCCAGCTGTTTTCGCTTCTTGAATACCTTTAGTAGATAATTCAACATCAGTCCAACCAGTAAATTTATCTAGCTGATTCCAAACACTCTCTCCATGTCGCATTAACACTAAGGTATAAGCCATATTTACTCTTCCACAGAATTAGCAATGACACTATCAACCGTATCTATACTATCAATATTAGCATCTTCCTTAGCTAATACATCAGCATATACTTGCTGTAATAACTCCGGATTATCTCTTAAGGCTTTTCTAGCTGATTCTAAACCTTGACCTAAAGTATTACCTTCTAAATCTTGAATATATGTACCTTTTTTCTTAAGAACACCCACTTTAAGTGCCAAATTAATTAAATCTGTCTCAAGAGAGACTCCCTCATTATACATAATATCAAATTCTGCAACCTTGAATGGTGCAGCAACTTTATTCTTAACAATTTTAGCTTTAGTTCTAGCTCCAATAACCTCTTCTCCTTTCTTAATCTGAGCTACTCTTTTAATTTCTATTCTAACTGAAGCATAAAATTTTAAAGCTTTACCACCTGGAGTTTCAACTGGACTACCATATCCCATCATTCCAATTTTCATACGAGTTTGATTGGTAAAAATAATTGTAGTATTAGCTTTAGCTGAAATAGCTGTTAACTTACGAAGAGCCTGGGACATTAATCTGGCCTGAATTGCTACATGTGAGTCTCCCATATCACCCTCAATTTCTGCTTTAGGAACAATAGCAGCAACTGAGTCTAATACAATAATATCTACATTCCCTGAATGCACCAAAGCCTCTACAATAGATAAAGCTTCCTCTCCTGTATTAGGCTGAGAAATCAAAAGATCATCCGTATTAACTTTTAATTTTTTTGCATATTCTGGATCCAAAGCATGTTCTGTATCTATAAAAGCAGCCACTCCTCCTTCTTTTTGGGCATTAGCAATTACTTGCAAACAAATAGTGGTTTTACCACTGGATTCTGGCCCATAAATTTCTATAATTCTTCCTTGTGGCATTCCGCCAATTCCAAGAGCTCTATCAAGAGAAATAGATCCAGTTGAATAAGCTTTAATGTCAACTTTTTTGACATCTCCCAATTTCATCATTGACTCATCTCCGAATTTACTTTTTATATCTTCTAATACTGATTGTATTTTATCATTCTTACTAATCTTGTCTGTAGATTTGGATTTATTCTTTGCCATATTACTTATTATTTAGTATTAAATCAATTATATCATATATATTAAGTATATTCAAATACAAAAGCTTCAGCCTTGAAATCCATATTCTAAAGCTGATTTACCCAATATATATATTTTTTCTCTTTTAGAAGTTCTTGCTCTTCTAGTTAAAACATTATAATTATTTTGCTCTACTTTATCTAAAATAGCTTCATACATACGACTTGCCATTATAACAGCAAATCTACCTCTTTTATTGAGATATTTAATACCTTTATCAGATTTTCTATATAAACTTCTTGCTCTCTTAATTTCAAATTTTATTAATTCAATAAAATTATCAGTAACTTTATTATCTTTAATATCTATTTCTTTTACACTATACTTATTCATATCTTCTTGAGGTAAATAAATTCGACCTCTTTCTTTATAATCTTCTCCTATATCCCTAATGAAGTTAGTAAGTTGCATAGCTTCACCTAAGTATGAAGCATAATATAAAGCTCTTTCATTGTTAAACCCTATGACATAACTCATCATTAAACCAACAACTGAGGCGGAACCATGCATATAATTTTTCAAATCCTTATATGTATCATATCTTGTAGTATAAACATCCTGTTTCATAGCTTTTAGAAAATCTAGACTATACTGATAAGGTATATTATATTGCTTAAAAACTTGATTCGTTAAGTTTAAAATTGGATATATTGTTGTTTCCCCCTTATACGCTTTATACCACATTTCTTCCCAATCTTCTAGTTCCGCTAAGATATAATCTTCTTTTTCGTGAATGGAATTATCCACAATCTCATCTGGAATACGAAAAAAACTATATAAAGCATAGGTCGCCTCTCTCAAATCAATGGGTAAAAATCTGGTTGCAAAATAATAGCTTGTTCCAAATTGCTTGGTGATAGATTCTACTGATTGAGTATATTTATCCATATTCTTAATAACCTCTATCTTCGATATACTTTATTAATTGATTTAATACCAGTTTAGTTTTATCAGTAATATTTTTTTCCTTTAAGGTAATCTGTTTAGCTTGATCTAGATATTCTGCGACTTTAGATCTAGCATAAGATAATGCTCCAGTTTTTTCGAAAAGTTTAACAATATGGAACTGATCACTGTCATTTAATTCAGATTTTCCCCAATATTTTTCTAATTCTACAATGTCTGAGTTTTTACCATTTTCAAGCACATATTGTGTTAAAAAAGTATGTTGATGCTCTCTTATATCTGATAGAACTGATTTCTTAATTATTTTCGGATCAGCAATAACATCCAAAATATCATCTTGAGTTTGAAAGGCCAAGCCCAAAGCTATCCCAAAGTCCACACAAAACTGGGTTAGTTCTTTTTCCTTACCTGCCAGTGCAACGCCTATCTGCATTGGCCTTACAAAAGTATATCCTGCTGTTTTGAGTCGCATTTTAGTTTCTATCAATTGAGAACTAATTGCATCTCTAGTCATAACATTAACATCTATCATCTGTCCTATAGCCACCTCATCTATCATTGTATGAAAAATTTTACAAGCTTCATTATAATAAGGTAAGTGACTAAATTGATGAAATCTACTAATGGACCACGAGAATAATAAATCACCTACCAAGATAGCCTGAGAATGGCCATAATGGATTCTGTGTGCAAAAGTCCTATGATTATATTGTATCCTTTTTGATACAAAAGTGTGTAAAGTTTCTACCTTATGACGCATTTTGCCTTCATCAATTACATCATCATGTATCAATGCAAAGGAATGGAAGATTTCTAAAGATACTAATAAATCCATAACAACCTCTTTGTTATCACATCCCAAGGTTTCATACAAGATATATGCCATATAAGGTCGAATACATTTTCCTCCACCTATAATAGATTTAGCATAATTAATTATCTCTAAAATCTCCTGATCATCAGTATACTGACTATATTCTGTAAATTTTGATTTAATAGCTTGGGCTAATACGGACTGAAACTCAGCCTTAAATTCTATGATGTTCATATTTAAATAAAAGTGTAATTTCTAAACTATATTTAGTTTATACCATATTGAATATATTTACAATAAAAACCGGAATTACCGGCTTCTATTGCAAAGGTAGTGAAAAAAATTATTATTTATTTTTTATCTTCTTGTAACTGCTCTAGAGCTTCTTGCTGCTGCTTCTGTTGTTGCTCTTGCTTATATTCTTGATATGAAGTTAACCCAAGATATGACAAAGCGAACAATACCTGATACAGGACAAGTGTAATAGCTACTAATATTACCATAGCTTTTAGAGCATATCTTGCTATAATCTCAGTCTTATAAATGAATTCTTTGTGATCTGGGTGTTTTTCTAATAGTTTTTTACTCATATTTATACTATATTATATTAATATAGTATAATATACCATGTTTTTAAATTTTTGTCTACGATATTTCTCATCTTTTTAAATAAAAATACTTTAAATATATACAAAATACTAAATATAAGCTATAATATATGCAATTATGATAATAGCCTAATTTTAAAAATATATGTCCTATGGTAAGCTAAGAAAAAATGTACTAGCAATCATATTCGATAAAGATGAAAATGTATTAATTGTATCTAGGGCAAATGACCCTCTACACTGGCAATTTCCTCAAGGCGGAGTTAATGAAAATGAAACTCATGAAGAAGCCATAATAAGAGAGTTAGGAGAAGAATTAAACACTACTGATTTTACAATTTTGGATAAATGTCCAGAAAAACACACTTTCTATTTTCCTAAAAGATTAATCAGGGACGAAAACTTAGGACAAGAGCAAACCATTATGTTGTTACGGTTCAATGGAGGAACCCAATCAATTAGAGTAGATAGACGAGAATTAGGAGGATTTCTATGGGTATCTCAAAATAAAATTGAAAAATTTCTACATGAATATCGCAAACCAGTATGGCACATTGTTATGAAATACTTCCCTCAAGATAAAATAAGTACCTTACTTAATAATTAAAACTTAATATGTATCAATCTGAATTAATTTCAAAAACTAGAAAATATATATCTCAATCTGAAGAGTCTTTAAACGCCAAAATTCTAATAAAAGCAGGCTACGTGGAACAAGTTATGGCTGGAGTTTATGCTTACCTACCATTAGGTTATCGTGTTTTACAAAATATTGAAAGTATAGTGAGACAAGAACTTAATAAAATATCAGCTCAAGAACTATTGTTACCAGCCTTACAACCAAAATCTTATTGGGAAAAAACTGGTAGATGGGATAGTTTAGATGTACTTTACAGATTTACTTCTTACTACACTTCAACAGAGTTAGCTTTAGGTTCTACTCATGAAGAGATTATAACACCTATAGCAAAAAATCTTATTCAATCATATCAAGATTTACCTTTAGCTGCTTATCAAATTCAAACTAAATTTAGGGATGAAAAAAGGGCAAAATCAGGCATATTAAGAGGTCGAGAGTTTATTATGAAAGATTTATATTCCTTTCATAGTTCTTCTGAAGATTTAGATACATATTACGAGATCGTAACTCAAGCCTACTTGAACATTTATAAAAGGCTTGGTATTGGTGATATTACTCTTAAGACTTATGCTTCAGGCGGTACTTTTAGTAAATATTCTCACGAATTCCAAACCATATCTGATATTGGAGAAGATACGATTTTTATATGTGAAAAATGTAATATTGCTATCAATAAAGAAATTATAGAAGAACAAAAAACTTGTCCTGAGTGTAATAACTCTGATTTAACTCAAAGACAATCCATTGAAGTTGGAAATATATTCAAATTACAAACAAAATACTCTGAAGCTTTTGACTTAGAATTTACTGATGAGAATGGTATAAATAAACCTGTAATTATGGGATGTTATGGAATTGGAATTTCTAGATTAATGGGAACTTTAGTAGAGGTTTTTGCTGAAAATGAAGCTAAAATGAAGTGGCCTGTTGAGGTTAGCCCCTTTAACATTCATCTTATCGCCCTAAACACGGACTCGGTAGAAGTTATGCAAAAAGCCGGGGAACTATATGATAATCTTAAAGAAAATAATCAAAGCGTTTTATTCGATAACCGTAATGAAAGACCTGGCATAAAATTCGCAGAAGCTGATTTACTCGGAATTAATAAAAGAGTTATTATTAGCTCTAAAAGCATTTCTCAAAATGGAGTAGAGATCAATGGGAACATAGTTTCTTTCGATCAAATATAAATATTTATTTGGATTTTATTATTTCTATTGCTTTATCTAATTGAGGGTCTTTTTCTGCTTTAATATCATCAGCTGTTAATTTTACTTCAAAATCTGGCTTAATTCCTTCTTTGTTAAGAGCCGATCCATCAGGAGTAAACCATTCTGCAATAGTATACTTTAAAACAGATCCATCAGGAAACTCTTTAGTACTTTGTACTAAACCTTTACCAAAAGTCTGCTGCCCAACTAACTTAATATCTTTCAAATCTCTCAGAGCACCTGCTACTATTTCAGAAGCACTGGCTGAGCCTTGATTGACTAGTACTACTAACTTTATTTCTTCATATTTGGGAGCCTTTTTAGTTTTTATCTCTTTTACCATATTAGATTCTCTGCCTTTTTCTATCACTGCGACCGATCCTTTTGGAGTAAATAATTCAACTACTTCAACGGCTGCCTGTAAATAGCCTCCAGGATTATTTCTTAAGTCTAGTATTACATTATTAATACCTTTTTTTTGCAACTTTACTATTTCTTTATCTAATTCTTGAGCTGTTTCCACCTGGAATTGAGATAAAGTAATAATACCAACTTCATCTTTTTCTTTAATTGTAATATTTGGAACATCTATAGTATCTCTAACTATAACAAATTCTTTTATTCCATCCTGCCCTTCTCTTGCTATTTCTAATTTAACTTCGGTTCCTTTTTCTCCTCTAATTTTGGAAACTGCTTTGTCTACACTGAGACCAAACGTATTTTCACCATTAATATTAATAATAGCATCTCCTGGCAATAACCCAGCCTTACTAGCTGGAGTACCTGCAATTGGAGAGATAACTATTAACTGACCCTCTTTGAGTCCAATTTCAGCTCCAATTCCTTGAAATTTACCATCTAAACTCTCTGAAAAATCCTTATATTCATCTTTAGATAAGTAAACAGTATATGGATCATCAAGAGATTCTACTACCCCTTTTACTGCACCTAACTCTGCATTTAATTTGTCTTCAAATTTATCAGGATAAAGATATTCCTCTCGTAAAAAGTTATATACTTTTTGTAAAGAATCAGTCTCTAAATTATTTGACAATTTAGAATTAGAAGAAATAAAACTATACACATAATCTTGAAAATAAAATCCTCCTAAAACAAAAGATATAATTAGAAGAATAGCTGTGAATAAAAAGTTATATAATTTCATAATGTAAATTTCAAGTTAACTATTGATGAGGATTGGGCTTAGCCCATGTTTTACGGAAGAACTTAATTCCGTCTTGAATATGTATCCAGTAAATTTTTTTAAATAATAACCTAAATATAAAACCATTTTGACTAGATTTACGATGATAATGATACATTTTAACCTCTGGATAATAGACAACCTTATACCCGCTCAACCAGACTTGCCAAGCAAAATAAGTATCAGATAAATATAAAAACATATCTTCATCAAGATAATTAATTTTTTCAATTATAGTTTTAGGGAACATATAGGCAGCTCCCAGTACCCAATCCACCTCTTTTACAGATTGATGATTCCAATCAGACATTTTAAACTTATCAATTGCTTTTTTTGCAAATGGAAGTAGCCCTATTGGGGTTCTACGATAAAGTGCTAATAATGGAGTTAAAAAGTGATATGTTGACTCTTGTATTGAACTATCAAAATTTAAAAGCTGTGGACCGATCAAACCAACTGATGGATTTTTTTCCAAATAACTAACCATCTGTTCGACCACTCCTTTGTCTAGAAAAGCATCTGTATTCAAATTAAATATATACTCAGACTGAGCATATTTAGCACAAATATTGACGCCTTTAGTATATCCATCATTTGTAGGTTGCTTTAAGAATTCTACTAGAGGATATTTATCATTGACTTCTTCTTCTATATCATCAGTATCATTAGAAGCATTGTCTAAAACTATAACTTGAAATGGAATACTGATTTGAGCATTATAAATTTTTTTTAAGCAATATAAAAGTAGATCTTTTGTATTGTAATTTACAATTGTAATAGCTACCTTATACTTATATTTGTACATACTTTAAGGTTGAGTTAAGTCAGTCTCAGCATCAAATACACTTTGTATATCTTTTTGGAATACATTAAAGTTACCACCTCTTGGAACAATAACATACCCAATACTAGGCAAAGTTTGAGATGTAAAAGGACCTTCTGCAGAAGTATCATAACCCTTTTGAATCATATTGTTCATATCCAAAGTACCAATAGTATCAGCTGTCATTCTCAACTCGTCAACTGTCATAGTAGTCCTTACATTAGTTCCAAAATTTTCTAACAGATCTAGCATAAAGATTGGATTTCTAAGAGAACCGTTCTGATCAGCTTTATCTTTTATCGCAGTAATTACCTCTCTTTGACGACGGGAACGGTCAAAATCATTACTAGTTAATCTTGCTTGAACATACTTCAAAGCTCTATCACTATTTAAATCATTCAAGCCCTTTTTAACTCTAATTCCTCCATCATAGTTAGGGTCATAAAAGTCACTTGCAGCATTAATTGTAACACCTCCTAAAGCATCAATAATTCCTTTAAAAGCAATAAAGTCCACACTAACTCCATAATGCATAGGCATACCTGTAACCTCTTCTAAAACTTTCATAGTATATTGCAAACCTTGTGATGGGTTTTGTTTAAAACCAACTGCATGAGCTGAGTTTAGCTTACTATATCCTTTTATACCTGGGACTTCTACTCTTAAATCTCTAGGGATAGATATCATAGCCACTTTTTTAGATTCTTGTTGTATTGAAAGAATCATTATAGAGTCAGACAGTAATCCTCCGTTAGGGTCGTTTTCGCCACGCATACCTAATAGTACTATATTTGTTCTACCATTATCTGATTTTAGTTGTTTATTTGCAGCCCCAGATAATAGTGACTTAGCAGTATCAAAAATAGACTGATTTTCTCCAGTAATATTATTAATGGATTTATTAGCTTTATAAGCAAAATATCCAAGCACAGAAACACCTATCAAGAAAAGTATTACAAAGATAATCAATAACCTTTTTTTCCAAGGCTTCATTTTTTTCTTTGGCAACTTTTTGTCATTAGGTATAATTTTTCTCATAGTGAGTTAATCTTTTGAATTACATCTATAGTTTGCTTTGCACAAAGATTCCAAGAGAATTCCGCTACTCTTTTTAACCCTTTTTTCCTCATTTCAATTCTCAAATCAGGATTACTTATTACATTGTCTAACACTTTTGCCATATCGTCAATACTATGAGGGTCAAAAGATAGTGAGGCTTCGCCCCCAACCTCCACCAAACTAGGGGTGTTGGAAACTAATGTAGGAACTCCACAAGCCATAGCCTCTAAAATTGGCAACCCAAATCCTTCATAAAAGCTAGGTAATACAAATAGATTCGCTCCCCACAGAAGTGGTGCTAATTCTGCATCTTCAAATCTACCGGTAAAAACTATATCATCTCTGTATGCAGCTCCTATTTCCTTCATCACCTCTTCTACTAACCAAGCCTTCGCTCCTGCAATAACTAACTGATAATTATGATCAGAAGTTTTCCTTAATTTTTGATAAGCCTTGATTAAGCCCTGGATATTTTTACGAGGTTGCACATTCCCAATATATAAAATATAAGGCTTAGTAATATTGTATTTAGTCTTAACATCTGCAACTAGATTTTCCTCTCCTTCTTGCATTAATCTAAATCTATCTTTATCCACACCATGATAAACTACAGTAATTTTATTTGGATTAACTTTATAAAATTTAACTATATCTTGTTTGGTAGCCTCTGTAATAGCAATTAGATGGTCAGCCTTGGTAATCGCTTCTCTGACATACAGTTTATGTAAAAAAGCATCCTTCGCAGGAAAAGTTTCTGGATATAAAAGAAAGGCTAAGTCATGAATTGTAACTACAGATTTTTGTTTTTGTGCCTTCAAAAAAGGTAACATTTGAATCGGCATAAACAGTACATCCGGTTTATCTCGGCGCAATAAAAATGGGAATACTCTCTGAGTCCACATAAAAGGAGTTTGCTGTACTTTGTGCACAAAATTGGGAGCTTCTACCTTTTTATTAATAGGTTTATTATAATAAAAAGTATATTGATTAACCCTATCAATATCTCGAATAGCTCGGAATAAATTCAAAATATAAGTCTGATTTCCATCCTCCCGCTCCTGACACAAATGTGAACCGTGTACAGCTATTCTCATATATCTAAATTATTACTTGCAAGAGCCTTGATTCCAGGTAACTGCCCTTTAGTTGCTATATACTCCAACATAGCCCCTCCACCAGTAGAGATGAAATCTATTTTAGACTCTTGATGTAAATTATGAACTTCATCTATAGTTTCTCCCCCACCAATTACAGAATAACTAGCCTCATTCTCAGCAATAGCTTTAGCTATAAATTCAGTTCCCTCATCATAAGGATTTTGTTCAAACCAACCCATAGGACCATTCCAGATCACAGTCGAGGCTTGAGAGATATAACTTGCAAATAATTCTCTTGTTTTTGGACCAATATCATATCTCTCTTTATCAATAAAATCTATTGGTAAAATAATTTTCTCATTTTGTGCTACACCATATTCATCAATATATTCATTTGCAATTTTACCCCCCACAAGAATATTATCAAAAATGGACTCCAATGCCTTAATAACTGGTAATTTAGTAGATATTTTAGCCCCTCCAATAATAGCGACGGCTGGTTTATTCGGATTATTTAATATATAATTTAAAGCATCTAACTCCTGCTCCAGAACAAGACCACCAAAGGAAGGCAAAATTTCCGTAATAGCAACTACTGAACTATGTTTGCGATGCATAACTGAAAAAGCATCACTAACATACAAGTCAGCAAATTGCTCTAATATCTTAGCAAATTCTTGACTATTCTCCTCTTCTCTGGAATCAAATCTCAAATTTTCTAAAAGTACAACCTCAGAATTTAACATATTTTTGATGACATTAGGATGTATATCATCAATATTTTCAGAGATAAATTTAATCTCAAAGGCACCAACCTGACCCAATACTTTAGAAATTGGCTCTAAAGACAAACCTTCTCTACCGTCTTTTTGAGGATCCCCCAAGTGAGCTATTAGAATAATCTTAGCCCCAGCCTCTCGTAAAAAATTAATAGTTTCTAAAGACTTTTTTATTCTAAAGGTATCTTGAGGATAACCCCGTTCATCCACAGGCTCATTAACATCTATTCTCACCAGAACACATTTACCTTCTAGAGAGCTTGTATAATCTTTTATATATCTCATATAAAAATATTATATCATATTAATCACAAATATAAAAATTGCTATGTTCAATATAGCCCGTAAATTTGTTATTTTTAGTGTTTTATGATATAATTTTAATATATACACTATATTCATGAGCACAATATTAAAACAAAAAAAATCCAATCGGCAAAGCTTTCGAGATAAATTACATTCTGACAATGTGGTAGATATGAATTTATCTACTATCCGTAAAAAAGAAGAAGAATCTAATACTCAAAATTTAGCAGATAGTCTTGGTATACCTTATCTTAACTTGCAATTTATTCCAATTAATCCAGATGCTCTTAAAATTCTAACTAAAGAACAGGCCCAAAAAGCTAAGATGATAATTTTTCAAAGATCTGGACTAAATCTTAAGATAGCGCTACAAGATCTAGATAATCCTATAGCTAAAACAATATTGCAAAGGTTGTATCAAAATAAGTATGGACTGGATTTGTATCTAGTTTCACAGTATAGTTTAGAGAAGGGTTATAATTCCTATGAATTTTTACAGGAGAGAAGTGAAATTGTTAAAGATAAATTAATAATTCCTCTTACAATGATCGATGAGTTTAATCAAGGAGTAGTCTCATTAGAAGATTTTGCTCGTAAAATTGACGCTATTGACACTTCTGAATTAACTCAAATAATTTGTGCTGGGGCTATAACAGCACTTGCTAGTGATATACATATTGAGCCAAAAGGAGATATTACTCGTCTTAGATACCGTATAGATGGAGTTTTACAAGATATTTTGAACTTTGATAATGAAATGTATAAATTATTAATTTCAAGAGTCAAGAATTTAGCCTCTCTAGTTTTAAATATTAAAACTATTGCTCAAGATGGTCGATTTTCTATTACCATCAAAGAGAGTAATGGGAATATAAAGCAATCTATTGACGTTAGAGTTTCTATCTTACCTAGTAAAACTGGAGAGATTATCGTTATGAGACTGCTTAATACAGCAGTTCATAGTTTAGATATTTATGATTTTGGCATTCGTGAATCTTTTTTAGATATTATAGTTAGAAATCTAGACAAACCTCAAGGAATGATAATGTTATCTGGGCCTACAGGTTCAGGTAAAACTACTAGTCTATACTCTTTTCTTAATTATGTTAATCGGAGTGAAACGAATATAATTACTATTGAGGATCCTATTGAATATAGATTACACAACATTAATCAAACTCAAGTAGATAATAAAAAAGGATATACTTTTGCCAATGGACTAAAAGCTATTGTAAGACAAGACCCTGATGTAATTATGGTTGGAGAAATTAGAGATAATGAAACAGCTAGTATATCTGTTAACGCAGCTATTACAGGACATTTAGTTTTCTCTACTATTCATACAAATGATTCGGTAGGAATTATTACTAGATTAAAAGAGTTTGGTTCTAGCCCCCAACTAATAATCTCGGCAATGAATCTTTTTGTAGCTCAGAGATTAGTAAGGAGGCTATGTGATTGTAAGGAAGAGTATATTCCAGAAGAAAATGAATTAGATTATATAAAAAAAGCCTTGGCTATAATATCGCCTAAATCTAACTTAACCATACCTCAAGATATTACTAGATTATATCGTCCAAAAGGTTGCTTTAAGTGTTATGGTATAGGTTATAAGGGCAGACTTGCTTTATATGAATTATTTGAAACCCGTGACAATATTAAAGATTTAATTATTAACAATACTCCAGAATTTAAAATCTTTAGAAAAGCTATTGAAAATGGTATGGTTACTCTGTTTCAAGATGGAGTATTACATGCAGTAGATGGAGAGACTTCCCTTGAAGAGGTTTTATCTGTGGCGGGAGATATATCTTATGTAGATGAAATTTATGAGACTACTTTGACGTCAGCCTTATCTCGAGGAATTCATATTAACAAATCTGGTGATTCTCTACCCGAAATTGACCATATATCTGAATCGATGTCTATTAACGACCAACTTACAGCTATTACTAATGCTGCATTAACTAAAAGAGCCACCGACATTCACCTTGAGCCAGATATGTCTGATCTTATAATTAGATTTCGGATTGATGGAGTATTGTATGAGGAAGCTCGTGTTCCGAAATCACTCTATCCTCAAATTTTAAGCCAAATTAAAATTTTTACTGGGCTACCTTTAGATATTGCTAATAAAATCCAAGAAGGTAGATTCACTATTTTTACAGACAAAAACTTTGATGTCAGAGTTTCTATCATTCCAGGAGGTTATGGACAGACTATTGTACTTAGAATACTAAGATCAGATATTACTAATATAAAATTACAAGACCTCGGCATGGATGAGTATAATATTAAACTTTTACAGGAACAGTTAAAAGCAACTACTGGACTAATTTTAGTAACCGGGCCTACCAGTGCTGGTAAGTCTACAACTCTTTACGCCACCCTCAACACGCTAAATCAACCTGGAGTCAAAATTATCACTATAGAAGATCCAATTGAATATAAATTATCTGGAATTTTACAGACCAGTATCAATGAAGAGACTGGTTATAGTTTCCCTAATGCTATCAGAGCTCTTTTAAGACAAAATCCAAACATTGTCTTAATCGGGGAGATAAGAGATGGAGAGACTGCTAAGGTAGCGATGCAAACAGCAGCTACTGGACATTTATTATTGTCTACTCTACATACCAATGATGCTGCTTCGGCTATTTTAAGATTATATGACTTGGGAGTGGGACTGTCTGAAATAGCTACTTTTGTAAATGTGACTATTGCTCAGAGAATTGTTAGAAAAATAGACCCTACTAATGCAACCCCTATTACCCTTTCTGATGAACAAAAAGATATAATCAAATCTAAATTACCAGAGAGATATCATAGTATAATACCTGATACTATTCTTGAGTCTAAGTCTAGCCCCGAGCATCCAAATGGATATAATGGCATCACTGCTATATTTGAGGTATTAGTACTGACACCCAGAATCAAAGAAACTATTATATCTAATGCCTCAACTGCTAATATCAAGAGCCTAGCTATTGAGGAAGGGATGACAACTTTAGAAGTTTCTGGTATCCTAAAGGTATTAGACCATACTACTGATTTTGCAGAACTAGAAAGAGTCTTGGGAATAAAAGTATTATAAATATGCGAATAATTTCAAAATCTATAGTTGAAACTAAAAATCTTGCTAAAGATATAGCTAAAGATGTTTTAGACAACAAAAAACCTAATGTCGTATTACTAGAGGGTGAATTGGGGGGAGGCAAAACAACTTTTAGCCAAGGGTTTTTAGCTGGCTTAGGAGTAGTCCAACCCGTCACAAGCCCTACCTTCGTAATCATGAAGCCATATTCTATACCAGATTCTGACTATAAAATTTATCATCTTGATTTATACAGATTGAATCAAGAATGGGAGGTTTTAGATTTAGGTATTATGGATATGATTCAAAACACTAAAAATATTTTGTTGATCGAATGGGCTAGCAAAACTCCAAATCTCTGGAAGAACATCCCTAATACTAAAATCGAATTTGAAGTTATTAATTCAAATGAGAGAATTATTAATATTAACCCATAATTAATATGTCTTATCAATGTGCTGTAATTGGAGATATAACCTTAGATAGATTTTTAGTATTACCTAAAATTGATATAGTACCCTCTGATATAAATCCTGGTAATTTTGTGGTTAACTTAGAGATTGGACATAAAATACCAATCTCAGAAATGCATGAATATATAGGAGGAAATGCTTATAATTTAACTTATGGCTTAAGTTTATTAGGGATTCAAACCTCTTTTGTAGCTTCAATAGGTACTGATTCCATATCTACTTATGTATTAAAAGCTCTTAGAGACACTAATTTAAATACTGATCATATCATTCCTAGTGAAAATTCTGGAATTAATCAATCTACTATACTTTCTATTAATGGTGAGAGAGTGGTTTTATCTCATCATAAACCTAAAGATTATACTAGGTTAACTATACCCGAGAGTGAATGGATATACATTACATCTCTTAGCAATGGTAGTGAAAAATTATTAGAAAGCTTAATTAATACAGATTATTCATATAAAATTGCCTTTAATCCAGGATCATATTTACTCAAACATAATATGAGTTTCATTCATCAAATTTTGCCAAAAGCCGATGTGATATTTTTAAATAAAGAAGAAGCTCAGCATATATTAAATTCTTCTGATGAACATATTCCTAACTTGATTCAGAAATTACATAATATGGGAGTCAAAACTATTGGACTAACTGATGGTAATAATGGGGCTTATGTTAGTGATAATAATACTATTCTACATTTACCAGCTAGAGTAGTAGAAAAAAGAGAGACTACTGGAGCTGGAGACGCCTTTGCTGCTGGGTTCTTAGCTAATTTTATTCAATCACAAAATATATCTGAGGCTTTAAAATGGGGTATCATACAAAGCTCCTCAGTATTGCGAGAGATAGGATCAGTCAATGGGCTTGCTACTATGGATGAAATTATTGAAATAGCAACAACATTAGAGCCACAGTTAATATGATATTAGCCCCTAATCAAAAATCCCCAGACAATATATCAGAATATTATCAATTTTTAGATTGGGCAGAGTTGATTAGGACAGACTATCTGACTCTAGAGAGAGTTATTATAAAAGATAAAAATAATAACATAATAATATTTGCCCAAATTTATGTTTATAAATTAATTTCAAGATATACCCAATTATATATCCCAAGGGGTCCAATTTTATACTCCGACAAACTGTCTCAAAAACAAATTCAAGAATTTTGGGATAATATTAAAGAACTAGCTCAAAAGTATAATGCTATATTTACTTTGCTAGAACCAGCTAAAGATATATATAATAATTATATTCAATTTTTTGATAAATATACTCAAAATAGTACATTAGAAAGACTTCCCCATCAAACTCAAATATTAGATTTAAGCTTATCAGAAGAAAATTTGCTAAAAAATATGCATTCCAAAATGCGATATAATATTAAATTGGCTCAAAAAAAAGGAGTAGAAATTAAAAAAATTACAATAAATGAACCTGAGTTTAATAAATACTTTGATATATTTTTCAATCTTATACAAGAAACTAGTGAACGAGGTGACTTTGCTGTTCATTCAAAATCACATTACAGACATTTATTCAAAAGTGAATCATCTCACCTAAAAGTATCTTTAATTATAGCCGAACACGAAGGGAAAGTTTTAGCTGCAAATATTATTTTAGATATATTAGACCAAAGAGTTTATCTACACGGAGCTTCCAGTAATCAGTATCGTAATCTGATGGCTCCTCCCCTATTACAGTGGCATTCTATTTTGGAAGCAAAAAAAATCAGCAAAAGAATCTATGACTTTTGGGGAATATCTAATACTAAAAAATCTTGGCAAGGAATTTCAAGATTCAAGAAACAGTTTGGAGGTAAAACTATTGATTACCCAAATAGCCAAATTTTAATTCATAAAAGACTTATTTTTAATTTTTATAAAATATTCCGTCAAATAAGAGGTAAGTTTATTTGATAATATAATTAAGCTGTAGTAAACTATAATTAGAAATATATATTATATATGAAATTATTTGTGCAAAAATTTAAGCTACCATTAATCATTATCAGTTTTATATTATTAATCCTATCTACTGTATTTGGTGTAGTAGCTTATTCTTATCGTGACTCAGTCTATCCTCGTGTGTCAGTACAAGGATTAGATATTAGTTCTAAAAATCTAAAAGAGGCTTTCGATATATTAGATAAAAAGAATAAAAATCTAAGTAATAAAAATATTACTCTAACTTATGGAGGACAGGAGTATATTACAACATTAGAAGAATTGGGTATCAAGCTTAATATAGATGACACTTTAGTACAAGCCTATAAAATAAAGAGAAAGAGTAATATTATAACTAGTCTGAGTCATATACTACAAGATACAGATGTCAATTGGATATATACAAGTGACAATGAAGTGTTGGAATCATCACTGGGAGCTAAAGTAAATCCTGCTCTTAAAACTCTTGCTGATGCTAAATTAGATTATAAAGACGGAGTAATAATTATAATTCCTGAACAAGCCGGAGAAAGTCTGGATGTTGAAAACATTGCTCCCGCTATAACTGCAAAGCTAAAAGAAGAAAGTATTAGGTTAGAAATTCCACTTAATAAAGAACTCCCTGCTATTACTACAGCTTCTTGGGAGTCTCAAAAAAGTGACCTTGACTCTATGATAAGAGAACATACTATATTCTTTAATGATATAAATATAAAAGTACCTCCTGAAGAAATTATTACTTGGATTACCATTGATCAGACAACTAAAGAAATTGATATTTCCCAAGACATCATCAAAGAATATCTTGAATCCGTACAAAAAACACTAACCAGCCAACCAGTTAATGCTAAATTAAGATTTAATCCTGAACTTCAACAAATAGAGATCTTAGAGCCTGGAAAAGAAGGTACCAAATTAATGATGGAGGAAAGTTCTAAGAGGATTAGAAATGATATTTTATCTGGCATCACTAAAACTGAACTATTTGTAGCAGTAACCTCACCCTTGATTGATGAGTCTCAGTTTGATGCTCTGGGGCTGAAAACTTTATTGGGAAAAGGTGAATCTAACTTTAGAGGGTCTAGTAAAAGTAGAGTTAGAAATATTAATGTAGCTGCTAATAAAATCTCAAGCACTCTACTAAAACCAGGAGAAGAGTTTTCATTTGTAAATACATTAGGTAAAGTTGATGCTCGCAATGGATATTTACCAGAACTAGTAATAAAAGGGAATAAAACCATACCTGAATATGGAGGAGGTATTTGCCAAGTATCCACTACACTATTTAGAGCTGCACTGAATGCCGGACTACAAATTACAGAGAGAAGAAATCACTCATATGTGGTAAATTACTATGGGAAGCCAGGACTTGATGCCACAATTTATTTACCAAAACCAGATTTTAGGTTCCAAAATGATACTAACAACCATATTTTAATTCAACATTATATTGTGGGGACTATTCTTTACTATGAAATTTATGGAACCTCAACAGGACGAACCGCTAAAACCATTGAACCTGTTGTCTTAGAATCTAGCTCAGATGGCTCAATGAAAACAGTAGCTTATCGTGAAATATATGAAGGTGATGTTATGATAAAAAGAGATGCCTTCTACTCTACATATCGCCCACCGAATAAAGTTACATCCAATCCATTACAATAATCTTTTTTATGATTAAACTTTATAATACTCCAGCCCGAGCAGTGATACCATTCAAACCCATTCACCCCAAAAGAGTCTCTATATATAGTTGTGGGCCAACCGTGTATGACAGGCAACATATTGGAAATTTAAGAAAATCTCTGTTTGACGACTTACTCAAAAGAACTCTAAAATTACATAATTATAATGTCTACTCCGTCACTAATATTACTGATGTAGGACATCTAGTTAGTGATGAGGACACTGGTGAGGATAAATTAGAAAAAGGAGCCAGAAGAGAACAACTTACCGCCCAAGAAGTAGCAATCAAATATACTAAGCTCTGGCAAGAAGATCTAGCTAAGCTTAATGTACTTCCATCCGATCACTACCCTAAAGCTACCGAATATATAAGAGAGCAAATAAATTTAATCAAAAGATTAGAAAAAAAGGGCTATACCTATATTACAAGTGATGGAGTATACTTTGATACTACCAAATTACAAGAATACTCTGACTTTGCTCACTTAAAATTACAAGCTCAAGAGGCTGGAGCTAGAGTTGAGATGGGAGAGAAAAAATCCCCCTCAGATTTTGCTCTATGGAAGTTCTCACCTAAAGGAGAGACAAGACAAATGGAATGGAATAGCCCTTGGGGTATTGGATTCCCTGGTTGGCATTCTGAATGTGTGGTAATGGCAGATTCCTTGCTTCATGCACCATTTGACATACATACAGGAGGCAAAGACCATATCCCAATTCATCATACTAATGAAATAGCTCAGTTCAAAGCAGATACTGGCAAGACAATGGCTAATTATTGGCTTCATAACTATTTTCTAACTATCAACACAGATAAGATGTCAAAATCAGCGGGAACTTTTATAACCCTAGATGATATTATTACTCAAGGCTATTCCCCATTAGATTTAAGATTATTGGTCTTGATGGCACATTATCGCTCCGATATAGATTTTTCTTGGGAATCATTACAGCAAGCCAAACAAACACGCCAGCGAATTATAGACTTTATTAATAGAGTGAATTTAGTCAAACCCCATCGCAAAAACCCAAAACTCCAAAAATTAATCCGAGATACTTATAATAATTTCAAAAAATCCCTATTCTCTGACCTAGACTCCCCAAAGGCTATTGCTTTTATGTTTGAGTTTATAAAAGAAGTCAACACAGCAATAGACGCACAAGAGCCCATCCCAAGACGCCATATACTCAAATTGTTCCAGAGATTAGAGCGAGTACTGGCTCTAGATTTACCCCTCACCAAAACCTCAATCCCCGCTGAGATAGTAGAAATTTTTAATCAACGCAATCAAGCTCGAGCTAATAAAGACTTTGCACAAGCTGACAAACTAAGACAAGAATTATCTAATTTAGGCTATACCATCCAGGATAAAGACGGGCAAAGTGTAATTATAAAATCTTAAAATATTTGTCTATATATATTGACATTTTGTTGATTTTGTGGTATGGTTAATTCTGTACATTTTACAAGGAGTTAGCCTAATGGCTATCACCACAGTCCTCTCCAATTTTCATATTCCTCAGCGACTTCGCTCGCTAGGAACCTCTTCTGCTCAAGTGGAGCAGAAGCTGGAACACTTGAAGAAGAAAGCTACAGGGACTCATACTGCCCTATCTCTCCGTAGTCATGGAGGAACTCCTCTCACTCAGCTGGTGGAATTTTACCGACTTGTGTCGCCTTGGTGCGACAGAAGTGCTGAGCTCATAGAGCTCGAACGGGATCTAGCCCGTATTGATTACGGGCAGGCCACCAAAGCCCGTGAGGCTTTGGTGTCTCTCGCCGCTCAGGAGGAGCGGAATGAGTTTAATAGAACCCTACCTGGGCAGGTGCCCTCAATGGATACCACCTTCCTTGGAGAACGTTTCCAGCTTTCAACTAAGACGGCCTCATATTGGGAGAGTGTCCGAGAAGAACTAGGTAGCAAACCAGCCATCATCGGGAAACCTCACCCCCCAGTGATGGAGGTGATCGATGACCAAGCATTGGAGCTCCTGAATGATGGTCTCGATCAATGGTACCAACTTCTGTTTGATCTCATGGCTTCCTGAGACACCGATCCTACAACTCAAGCCCCGCACTCAGCGGGGCTTTTTTTTCTCGTAGCGGAGGGTTTACCCCTCCATAATGTTTTTCCGTAGGGGCGACCTTGCAGTCTCCTGTATTTGATATTTTGTCTCCCTTCGGAGGGAGTACCCGTAGGGGGAGGGTGGATAAATTTTGAAATACTAAAATAAACACTTGTTTGTAATAATATTAAACCTAATACACCACCGCCACTTCGTGCCACCTCCTCCAAAGGAGGACATAAATCATAATTTGACATAAAACTTAGATTTTGATAGTCTAAATACCAATCTACAGAGGAAAGTCTCATGTCGACCTCACGCACTTATTCATATAAACAATGGAATAAAATTCTTCAACTATTACAAAGAGCTAAAGAATCCAAGACTATCTCAGTTTCTAGTTTATCAGGTTTAGAAAAGATAATCACTCAAAATGATCAACGAGATATTGGTAAAAGTGGAAACTCTATTAATACTATAGACTCTGCAATAAGTCATATTCGCCACCAAATAGAACAATGTTCTGAGATGCCTCAAATATCAATCTTACTAGATGATAATATATATCGTCTAATTGACAAGTTGATACGTAGAAATACAAAATTATTAAGGTCAAACACAAGAATTCAAAGATTAAAGCCCCCACTAAGATAGTCGGGGGCTTTTATTTATATATTGCTCTAATAGCTATTTTAGACTATACTAAAAGTGCGCCAATGTAGCTTAGTCTGGTAGAGCAATGCATTCGTAACGCATAGGTCGTGGGTTCGATCCCCACCATTGGCTCCACAATTTATCAAAAATTTTTATGAATTATAATATACCGAATCACATACTTTTCATCCTGCACACATTAGAAGAAGCTGGTTTTGAGGCTTTTATCGTTGGAGGTAGTGTGAGAGATTTAGTATTAGGTAATAAAACTCCCGTAGACTGGGACATTACTACCAATGCCCTACCTGTACAAATTCAAGAGCTATTCCCCGACTCTGTGTATGAGAATACTTTTGGCACAGTGGGGGTAAAATATCGCCGTCCTGATGAATCGGTGGAGATTATTGAAGTTACAACCTACCGTGAGGAGTCTCAATATACAGATAATAGACACCCTGAGCAAGTAGAATTTGTGTCTGAACTATCTCAAGACCTAGCTCGTCGAGATTTTACTGTAAATGCTCTTGCAATGAATAGACAAGGTGAAATTCAGGATTTTTTTGGAGGTTTAGATGACCTTCAAGCCAAAATCATCCGTACGGTGGGAGAGCCCCAAGATAGATTTAATGAAGATGCCTTGAGACTAATGCGAGCTGTGAGATTTGCTGTGCAATTAGATTTTGTGATTGAATCTAAAACCTTACAGGCTATACAACAGTTAGCACCAAATCTAAAACATATTGCTCAAGAGAGAATTCGGGATGAACTCACCAAAATGATGCTGACTCCGCGAGCTATGAATGGATATATTCTGCTCAGAGATAGCAGACTACTACACTACATTATGCCAGAACTAGAGGAAGGTATTGGAGTAGAGCAAAATGGGCATCATATTTATGACGTATGGGAACATTTACTACGAACTATGCAACATGCTTGTGATATGGATTGGAGTTTTGATTTAAGAATGGCCGGATTACTACACGATATTGCCAAACCCCGCACCAAAGAAGGTATTGGGAAAACTTGTACCTTTCATAATCATGAAATAGTAGGAGCCAGTATGGCTTATGATATTTTGAACAGATTACATTATCCCAAAAAGTTTTCAGCTAGAATCTCTAAACTAGTTAGATACCATATGTTTTACTATGATACTAATGAAGTTACAGAGACCTCAATTCGTAAATTAGTACGTAATGTAGGGGCTGAGAATATCAAAGACTTGATTAAACTGCGAGAATGTGATCGTATAGGATCAGGTACGCCAAAGGCCCGCCCCTATCGCCTACGTCACTTTGAATATATGACTGAGAAGGTTTTATTAGACCCAATAGATTTATCCATGCTCAAAATTGATGGCAATATCTTGATAAATGAACTCAATATTAAACCTGGGCCAATTATAGGAATAATTCTCAATGTGCTATTAGCTGAAATTTTAGAGGACCCTAGTAAAAATTATATTGAATACCTCAAATCACAATCCCAAGCACTTGCCACCCAAGACCTAAAAGACCTCAAAATTAAAGCCATCAATTTAATCGAAGAAAAGCAAAGAGAACAGGATGAAATCATTCGTAAAAAGTTTTTTTTATAATTCTATTTGACACAAAAACAAAATAAATAATTGACAAATGTGATTCTCTGGACTATAATGAGTTGTAATTATAAACACCTATGAAAAAACTTGTTGAGTTGATTGAAATTGAAAAGTCTTTTGCTAGTAAAAAGAAATCTTTACAAAAAGACTATAATGTCCAATCTCAAGAATATGTTACTCGGTCTAAAGATAAAGTAACTATTTTAAAAAAAGAGATTTTGAACAAGAATCAAATTGTAGAAGAAAAGTTATCTACTTATGAAAAACAATCTACTGATTCTAAACAACCTGATATCAAGCTAGATATTCAAAAAATCAAAGCTATCATTTTAAGTCAGTTAAATTAATAATCATATTTTGTAAATATATAAATTTATATGGGAGTTAAAGCATCTAAACTAATCCAAGTTACAGTTCCTAACAAACATCAACTCGAACTGTTATCATATTTTCAAAAACAACAAGTTGGTGAAATAATAGAAAAAGTAGAAAGAACACCACTTTCTAAGAAACATCATGCTATACAAGAAGATATTTTAGAAAACTTAGATATAGTCAATAAAGCTCTAGATGTATATAAAGAATACCATTTAGAAAAAAAGTCAATGCTTTCTGCCGTACTAGATGATAGATTTAGTATAACTGAAGATGTGTTTGAACATTATGATAAAGAAAAAGATAATATTATTATAAAGGCTAAGGAGATTGTAGAGAAGGCAGAGCTAAAAGATGACCTACTAATACGTCAGGAGGTTCTACAGGACATTATTGCTAAATCTGAACCATTAAAAGATATTGAAATAAATATCTTTAAATCATACTCATACATTAGCTTTTTACCATTTTTGATAGACGAGTCTAGAGCACATTATATAGCAGAACAATTAGAGCATGCGGTATCTCCTATGGTACTGGAATCCGTAAAAAAACTTGGAACTGATTACGTATATATTTTAGCACTACCGAAGAATCAAGTTAAAATTGCCATTGACATAATACAGAATCAAGCAACATTAATACAATTCCCAGCCGAAGTCAGTGGATCTTTCTATGACATTTATCACAATAGTAAACAAGAGCTTAACTCAAATAATAAGTTATTAACTAAATTAAGACGAGAACTTAAAAAATCGCCCGTCAAATTCAAGGATTTAGCTATATTAGTTGACGTGCTAAACTCACACCTGAATTTAATTTCTTATTTACATTCATTTAATCCAGAATCCGAAGAAAACTCATCAATACAATTATGGGTAGATGAAGAACAATTTGATTCTGTCAGACAATCAGTATCTAAAATCACTGATAGTGGCAAGGTAGTTGAGTTACCAGCAAACTTTGAATCAAGTCCAGTGATACTGAAGAACCTTCCAATAATTAGACATTTTGAGACAGTCACAAAAATCATGGGGTATCCACAAGCCGGTAAAATTGACCCTACCCTGTCTATTGCAATTTTCTTCACCTTTATGTTCGGTTTGGCTTTATCTGAGGCAGGGTATGCTCTTATTTTGATTATTTTGACAGGACTTGGATTAATTAATCCTAGATTAAAATCAGGTATTAGAGATATTTTTGCAGTTGTATTTATTGCATCTATCTCTACATTGATTATTGGAGCTTTATTTGGTAGTTGGTTTGGGATTACACCAGATGTTGTAGATCCTGCTACAGCCTCACCACATATGAAATTTCTAATCAACATTGGTTTGATTCCTCTCTTACAAAAGATGCAGATTCTTAACCCAATGGATAGTGTTATCGCTTTAATGGGATTCACAATCGTTCTTGGAATAGTACATTTACTATTTGGTTTGGTGCTCAATATAGTTCAAGCTTATAACTCTAAATCTTTTTTAGATGCCAGTCTAGATTCAATTCTATGGGCCGGAGCTCTAATATTCGGAATATTCCTAATTTTAATTAATATGGAGTTGTTAGGAGATGGCCTAAAATTATTAATTGATCCCCTACTATATGTATATATAGCCTATATATTTGTGATGATATATCTTTTGGGAAGAGAAATGAAATCCATTTTTGCTAAATTTGGAAAAGGAGCTTACGATGTCTTTTTTGGAGTGGTAGGATATCTATCTGACATACTATCCTATACTAGGTTGGTAGCTCTAGGCCTTGCTACTGGAATTATTGCAGGAGTAGTTGGTACTTTAGCAAACTTAGCAGGAAGTGGGTTTGTAGAAAAAGGTGGAGCTTGGGTAATAATTGGATATATAATTATGACAATTATATTCGTAGCTGGAAATGTATTTAATATAGCTCTTAATGTATTAGGTACTTACATCAATGTTGGTAGGCTACACTTTGTAGAGTTTTTCAGCAAATTCTTCCAATCTGGAGGAAGACCACTGCAAGTAGTAACAAGATCCCAAGAGTACAGTGTTATTGAATAATACTGTGATCTCTTTCACTGTATTCATAGGTTAAATTAGGAGTATAGTGAAAAGGATACCAGTAAACAATGAGTGTCCCTTATATAAGAGTTAAAGTTGAAAATATGGAAATATTAGGAGTAAGTTTAGCAGTATTAGGAGCAGCCCTTGCAGCAGGATTGGCTGGTGCTGGTTCATCTATTGGAGTATCTACAGCAGGAAAAACCGGAGCAGGATTGGTAGCGGAAGATGATTCTCAATTTGGGAATGTGCTTTTGTTGTCTGCTCTTCCAGGATCCCAGGCCATCTATGGACTTTTGGCAGCTGTGCTGATTTTACAAAACACAGGAGTTTTATCTGGTGAATTTGCAAATTTAAGTTGGCAGAACGGTATGATTTTGGCTTTTGCAGGAATTCCAGTCGGACTTACTTGTTTAGCTTCAGGTAAATATCAAGGAGATGTAATCGCCAGTGGTGTACAGTTAATTTCTAGAGATAAATCTAAAATTGGACAAGTTATTATTCTAGCAGCCTTGGTAGAGACTTTCGCTGTGTTCGGACTTCTAGTTTCTATTTTGATTATTAACGGAGTATCAGTAGGATAATATGACTTTAGCAGATTCAATACAATCTCAGATAAATAAAGATGTTAAGAAGTTAGAGGCTCAGTATCAAGCAGAGTTAAAAGAGACTAAAAACACTTGGGACAGAGTCGTATCTGAGACTAAAAAAATACATGCCGAGAAAATTGACGAGGCAGTGGCAACTCAAATTAATTTCCATAAATTTCAACAAAGTAAAACTCAAAAGTTTAACTACGGTTATTCAATCCAAACTCAACTTAACTCTATTTATAAGGATATAATACCAGAGATTATAAACTCAAACTTTGTAAAAGACTCAATCCAAAAGATATTAAAAGATATCCCCAATTCTACAACTTTAAATATAAGTGGCAACTACTCTAAAGAATTAGCAAGCATTACTCAAAGTCTAGGGTATAAAAAAAATAACCTAGAACAAGGCTCTAACTTAGGAGCCATCACTGCTAAATTAGATGAGGTGAATTTAGAAATTACTGTAGAGGATATTCTTGATAAAGTAAAACAAAAAACACTACCTGCCATAATGAAGGAAATATGAGTTTACAAGTCCCTCTAATTGGTGTAACTAGTAGATACGTAACTAGACTAAGTTATTTACCTGAGTCTAATACGACTAAAGCACTTTTAGTAACTGATAGTATCGAAGTAATTCTAAATACAATTCGAGAGTCCTTTGGTCTAGCCGAACTCAATTTAGAAAATTTAATAAATAAACTCAATCAGTATTATCACCAACAAATAACAGAAATCCTATCCCTTTTGCCAGAGAACTCTGCCCCCTTTATTTATCTCAAGATGTCTCAAGACTTTGAAAAACTCAAAACACTATCTATTAATAAAACTATTTATGGGGAAACACTTGGAGAGAAAGGGTTTGAACAAATTCTAACTGAAGTCTCTGATAAACTATATTATTCTGCACAGTTCAAGTCTAAATTATTAGCCAAAGAGGAAAAACTTATTCACTCACAAGATAGCTTTAGCCTAATCTCTTATTTAGAAGAAATATTTTTAACTCTACTATTTGAAAACCTAAACAGAAGTAGTGATATAATGAAGGATTTTATATTAGCTAAAATAGATAGCTATACCCTACTCAATGTTTTAACAAGAACTCAAAAAGGACAGTCAAAAGAACATATATTAAGACATTTATTACCTATTCAGGGAAGTCTGGCTATAAATGCTGTAAAAAGCTTTGGTTTTGGAGATGTGTTAGGAGATATAGGCCAATATCTAAATCTAGCTCCGGTAGATATTAACACAATAAACATTGAAAACACCCTTATTAAAAATGAGATCAAAGCCTTAAGTAAAGCTCAATTTACAGGGATGTCTGGGGATAGAATTATACAATATACCGAGAGGCTCCAATATACAATTACTAACTTTAAATTATTGATTCTACACCACTCCAAACAAATTGATTCTAAACAGGCTCAATTAAGATTTATAGATTATTCCAATATATGATAGACTATAAAAAGCCAGCTCTAATCGCTGATACTGAAATAACACTACTATTTAAACTATTTGGTTTTGAAACTTTGAATAGTGATGACTTGGAAATAGATCAGATAATAGCTAATATCCAGAAAGATGCAGAGATGTACGCAATTATCTTTATAGCATCCAACATTATATTATCTACCAAGCAAAGAAAAGTTCTCAATTCCCTCAATATACCTATATCACAGCTACCTATTAGCTCAGATAGCAACTCTGTTGAGGAGCTAAAGCAGCTGACCGAGAAAGCCGTAGGTATGAGCCTAGACAAATTATTCAACTCTTGATTAAACTAATTACTATGAATACCGGAATTATCATCAAAATCTCAGGACCACTAGTTATCGCAGACTCCATGAAAGGAGCTAAAATGTATGATTTAGTGAAAGTTGGAAATCTAGAATTAATGGGGGAAATCATTGAATTAAAAGGTGATACAGCCTCCATTCAAGTCTATGAGGACACCTCTGGTCTAATCGTAGGAGAGCCTGTTGTCTCAACTGGAGAGCCCCTTAGTATTGAATTAGGCCCAGGACTTTTGACCTCTGGATTATTTGATGGAATTTTACGACCTCTAAATGTAATTGCTGAGAAAGCAGCTGCCCAAGGATTGAATGCTGAATATATTGCAAGAGGTTTAACCGCTCCTAGCCTAGACAGAGAGATGAAATGGGAATTTAAGCCATTAGTCAAAAAAGGAGACTCTGTAACCACTGGAGACATATTAGGTACAGTACAAGAGACCGAGTTAATTACTCATAAGATTTTAGTTCCATTTGGAGTAGAGGGAGAAGTTAAGGATATCAAGGCAGGAGAATTCACAATTACCGAGACAATAGCTACAATTGGAGAAAACCCAGTCCAATTAATGCACAAATGGCCAGTTAGAACCCCAAGACCATACAAAGCAAAACAAGTGCCAACTACTCCACTAATAACTCAACAAAGAATTATAGATACATTCTTCCCAATTCCAAAAGGAGGAGCAGCCGCCGTACCAGGACCATTCGGAGCTGGAAAAACAGTTATTCAACATCAATTAGCAAAATGGTCAGATGCAGATATTGTAGTTTATGTAGGTTGTGGAGAGAGAGGAAATGAAATTACCGATGTATTGGTAGAATTTCCACACCTTAAAGATCCAAAATCTGGACGACCTTTGATGGAAAGAACGATTTTAGTTGCCAATACCTCCAATATGCCAATCGCAGCTCGTGAAGCCTCAGTTTATACAGGTATTACCTTAGCTGAATACTATCGAGATATGGGATACAATGTAGCTATGATGGCCGATTCAACCTCTCGTTGGGCAGAAGCTATGCGAGAAATGTCAGGAAGACTAGAAGAAATGCCAGGAGAAGAAGGATATCCTGCCTATCTTGGATCTAGAATTTCAGCCTTTTATGAAAGAGCCGGAATAGTCAGCACATTAGGAACAGAAGAAAGAATTGGGTCAGCCACTATCATTGCAGCCGTATCACCTCCAGGTGGAGACTTATCTGAACCAGTTAGCCAAGCCACTCTTAAAGTGACCAAAGCTTTTTGGGGATTAGATGCATCTCTAGCCGCCAAAAAACATTTTCCATCTATTCATTGGCTCAATAGTTATAGCCTATACAAAGATAATGTAGAAGAATATTTCATCAATGCAACTGATTCAGATTGGAAAGACCTAAGAGATTTAGCAATGCAAATTTTACAGAAAGAAAATGAGCTAGACGATATTATAAAATTAGTAGGAATGGACGCCCTATCTACCTCTGAGAAAATACTCCTAGATACAGCTCGAGGACTTCGAGAAGATTATCTACAACAAAATGCCTTTGATGAAATTGATGCCTTTGCCTCAACTCGTAAAATGTATTTGATGCTAAAAGCAATGATGACCTTCCATAATGAAGCCACTGAAACCGCCAAAAATAATCCTCAAATTGAGATAAATGATATCCTAGACCTACCAATTCGTGAAGAAATTGCTAGACTCAAAAATACTCCAGAATCAGACATTGAGAATATAGTGTCTCTAATAGAAAATATCTCAAGCACAATTCAAAATCTCAAAGATAATGATAAATCCGAGGACTTTGGTATCAATAAAGTAATAAGTGGAATTTAGGATAATTATATGAAGAAATGGTATAACACAATCAAAGAAATTGCCGGACCCCTAGTCGTAGTTGAGAAAGTCCCACAAGTTGCCTTCGAGGAAATGGTGGAAATTAGAGACTCAAAAGGACAAATCCGACAAGGACGAGTACTAGAAGCCAGCAAAGACACCGCTGTAGTACAGTTATTCACTAGTACCGACGGATTAGATGTAAAGAATGCCGAGATAGCCTTCTTAGGAGAAACTCTCAAATTTGGAGTCTCAGACAGTATGTTAGGACGAGTATTCACAGGAGCTGGTAAAGTCAAAGACGGCGGACCAGAAATAATCGCTGAGAAATATCTAGACATCAATGGCTCCCCTATCAATCCAGGAATGCGACAATTCCCTAGTGAATTTATTCAAACTGGAATCTCCACCATAGACGGACTAAATGCCCTAGTAAGAGGACAAAAACTACCTATTTTCTCAGGTTCAGGATTACCACATTCTGAAATAGCCACCCAAATTGCTGAACAAGCCCAAGTTGTAGCCCTACAAAATGGAACAGATTTAGTCAAAGCCGAAGAACCTTTCGTAGTAATCTTTGCAGCTATGGGAGTCACCTTTGAAGAAGCTCAATTCTTCATAGACTCA
>Ga0105105_10000064_pt1 | contig 45482 bp, 42 predicted proteins | sample PPLLaktember2015_4_FD_79108 | JGI IMG/M metagenome (GOLD analysis project Ga0105105, IMG submission 79108) | Freshwater sediment microbial communities from Prairie Pothole Lake near Jamestown, North Dakota, USA - PPLs Lake P8 Core (1) Depth... | ecosystem: Environmental > Aquatic > Freshwater >...
TCAAGTGCCCGCGGATCACGCGGCAGCGGCTCACTCGTCGGCGAGCGCCCCGGCGAGCGGCGTGCGCGCGGCGAGCCAGGCCGGCACGGCTGCGGCGAGGCCGCCCAGGACGAGTGCACCCGCCGCATACACGAGCTCGATGGTATCGAAGTCGGCGCCGGTCAGCGTCCATTCCCCGTGCCCGGCGAGGAGACGGCCGGCCGCCTCGACCGCGGCATGTCCGATCGCCGTGCCGAACACGATGCCGATCGCGGTCAGCACGAGGCCCTCGCCGAGCAGCAGTGCGAACAGGCGCGTGGGCGAGGCGCCGAGCAGACGCATGAGCGCGAGCTCGCGGCGCCGGTCCGACAGCGCCTGGAACAGCGCGACGAACACCGACAGCGCAGCCGTCGCGAGCAGCAGCACGCCGAAGGCGCGCAACCCGTCGAGCCCGACCCCGGCGAGACGGAACAGCCGCGCCGACTCGAAGGCCGGCGACGCGGCCTGCAGGCGGTCCGACGCGTTGATCGCGCGCGGCAGCGTCGCGGCGGCGATCGGCGAGGCGTAGCGCACCAGCGCGAGCGTGATCTCGCGATCGGCCTCGAGCATGCGGCGCTCGTCCTCGTCGGCCGGCTCGCCCTCATGGGTGAGCCACACCGACTCCAGCGGCGTGAGCACCAGACGGTCGATCACGCCGCCGGTGGGCGCGAGCACGCCGACCACGGTGAACGGGTCGTCGCCGTGTTCCGGGCCGCCCGGCGCGAGGCCGTGCGAGCCGACGAAACGCGAGCCGGGCGCGAGCCCGGTCTCGGCGGCCACGCGTGCACCGATCACCGCCTGCATCGGCGCGACGAAGCGCTCGCCGAGCGCGAGCCGAGCGCCGTGCAGATCGAGGAAGGCGGGCTCGGTGCCGACGATGCGAAAGCCGCGGAAGCTGTCGCCGAGCGACAGCGGGATCGCCTGTGCGACCAGCCGGTTGCCCCGCAGATCGGCGAGCGCGGCGAGCGGCACGTTGCCCGGCGGCACGTCGAGGTGATAGACGCCGGCCAGCACCAGCTGCAGCGGCGAGCCCTTGGCGCCCACCACGAGGTCGATCCCGGCGGCATCGCGCACGAGCCGCTCCTCGGCCTGATTCGTCACGAGCGTGACGATCGTCGTCGTCGCCACGCCGAGCGCCACCAGCAGCACCGTCAGCAGCGTGGTCAGCGGCCGCGCGCCGAGGTAGGCCCACAGCAGGCGTGCGGTGCTCATGGCGCCCTCGTCGGGACGCCGGCGGCGGCGCGCGCCGGCAGCGCGAGCACCGTCTCGAAGCGGGCGCACACGCGCGCGTCGTGGGTCGCGACCAGCAGCGTCGCGCCGGCCTCGGCGGCGCGCGCGGACAGCACGTCGAGCGCCTGTGCGGCATTCGCGTCGTCGAGGTTCGCGGTCGGCTCGTCGGCGAGGATCAGTGCCGGGCGATTGACCAGCGCACGCGCGAGCGCGACGCGCTGCTGCTGGCCGCGCGACAGCTCGCGGGGCCGGCGACGCTCGAGCCCGGCGAGGCCCAGCCGATCGAGCAGCGCGAGCGCCGCGTCGCGCTCCGGGGGCAGCCCGGCGAAGTGCCGCGCCGCGAGCAGGTTGTCGAGCACGTCGAGCACGCCGAACAGCATCGGCTGCTGCGGCACGAGCCCGACCGTCCGGGCACGGAAGCGATCGAGCGCGGCGTTCCCGCGCGCGGCGACCTCGGCGAGGTCGGTGTCCGCGACCCTCACCCGCCCCGCTTCGGGGACGAGCAGCCCGGCCAGCACCGCGAGGAGCGTCGTCTTGCCGCAGCCCGAGGGTCCGACGACCGCGCCCTGCGCGCCGGCGGGCACGTGCAGCGCGGTCACCTCGAGCACGCTGCGGCCACCGCGCATCACCCGCAGCCCGTCGATCGATACACCCGACCGCGCGACCGCTTGCACGCCGGTCACCGTCGGGCGTCCGCGCGGAAAACGAAAAAGGCGGGGAGCCCCGCCTTTCTCGCGAACCGGTCGCCGCCGGCCGCCGAACGCACCGGCCTCACGGCCCCGTCAGTCGCCGTAGAGCTTCTGACGCAGCTCGCGACGCTGCTGGGCCTCGAGCGACAGCGTCGCCGTCGGCCGCGCGAGCAGACGCGGGATCCCGATCGGGTCGCCCGTCTCCTCGCACCAGCCGTAGTCGCCGGAATCGATCCGCGACAGCGACTGGTGGATCTTCTTGAGCAGCTTGCGCTCGCGGTCGCGGGTGCGCAGCTCGAGCGCGTGCTCCTCCTCGATCGTGGCGCGATCCGCCGGATCGGGGACGATCACCGTCTCGCGCAGGTGCTCGGTGGTCTCGCCGGCGTTCGCCAGGAGGTCGCGCTCCATCTGCTGCAGCCGTGCCCGGAAGAACGCCATCTGCACGTCGTTCATGTAGGCCGACTCCGGCATCGCGAGCAGCTCGGCCTCGGTCACCAGCTTGGGAGTCTTGGTCACTGCCATGTTCTTGTCCTAGGTGGGGCGCTCGGCGCGGGGGCGCGCCGTCAGGCCAGGCACTGTTGCAAACCCTGGATGAACATGTCCTTCGGAAGTTTCCGTCCGATGAACACCATCTTGCTCGACGGCTTCTCGCCGGGCTGCCAGCGGCGCCCGAGGTCGGCGCCCATCATCATGTGGACCCCCTGGAACACCATCTGGCGGTCGGAGCCCTTCACGAAAAGGACGCCTTTATACCGCAACATGTCGGGTCCGTAAACTTGCACCAGACCGCCGAGGAAGTCCTCGAGCTTGGTGGCGTCGAACGGCTTGTCGGTCTTGTACACGAACGATGTGACAGCGTCGTCGTGCTCGTGCTCGTCGTTCGTGAGGAAGTCGGGCGTGATCTCGAGCACCGCGTTCAGGTTGAACCCGCGGATGTCGAGCACCTCGCCGACCGGCACCTCGCCGAAGTGCACCGGCTTGATCGGGGCGCGCGGATTGATCCGCTTGAGGCGGTCGCGCAGCGCGCCCTGCTCCGTCTCCGACACCAGGTCGACCTTCGACATCAGGATGCGGTCGGCGAAGCCCACCTGCTCGGCCGCCTCCTTGTGCTCGTCGAGGGTCTGGCCGCCGTGCTTGGCGTCGACGACGGTGATCACCGCGTCGAGCAGGTAGTACTCGGCGATGTCGTCGTCGATGAAGAAGGTCTGCGCGACCGGACCCGGATCGGCGAGGCCCGTGGTCTCGATGATCACGCGGTCGAACTTCGACTCGCCCGACTCGCGGCGATCCTTGAGGTCGCCGAGGATGCGGACCAGGTCGCCACGCACCGTGCAGCAGATGCAGCCGTTGTTCATCTCGACGATCTGCTCGTCGCGGCTCTGCAGCAGCAGGTCGTTGTCGATGCCCTCCTCGCCGAACTCGTTCTCGATCACGGCGATCTTGTGGCCGTGCTGCTCGGTGAGGATGCGGTTGAGCAGCGTGGTCTTGCCGCTGCCGAGAAAGCCGGTGAGGATGGTGACCGGAACCTGCGGTTGTGCCATGGCGTGTGCCCTGATCAGTCCTGCGCGAGCGGGGCCCGCGCGAAGTGCTCGAATGCCGAGGAAACATACTCGCGCGTCAGCGGCTGGCGCACGATGAACACGATCCGGCTGCGCCGCGAGCCCGGGACCTCGCCGCCGCCGTCCCAGTGCGCCGGCCATCGCTCGAGCCGCACCGTCGGATAGACCTGGTGCTGCACGGCGTGGATCGCGCACGGCCCGTCGTCCTCCACGTCGACGACACCCTTGACCCGCAGCAGCGCGTCACCGGCCACGCCGGTCAGCATCCCGAAGGCCTCGTCGAGCGCCTCGCGCGCGAGCGGCGCATCGAAGGTCAGGACGAAGCTGCGGATGGCGTCGCCGTGCCGAGAACGGTCCGGATCGTCGTCGCCCGGGCCGTCGACGGGCGCCGGCCGCAACGACTCGTCGCGCAGCCAGCGGCGGACGTCGGCGCCGCGGGAGGCCGGATCATACAGCCCCAGGCCGAGGACCACGCCGGCATCCAGGTCGCCGGCGACGGCCCGGGCCCGGGCCGCGCCCGGGTTGAGGCGGCCGAGCTTGCGCTCGAGCCGCGCGAGCGCCTCCGGCTCGGCGAGGTCCGCCTTCGTGATCACCAGCAGGTCGGCGACCGCCGCCTGCTTGACCGACTCGAACTGCTTCGACAGCTGCGAGGCCCCGTGGACCGCGTCGACGGTGGTCACGACACCCTGCAGCCTGAACCGTGCCGCGAGCATCGGATCGGCCAGCAGCGTGTGCAGGATGGGGGCCGGATCGGCCAGGCCGGTGGTCTCGACCAGCACGCGCGAGAACGGCGGCAGCTCGCCGCGATCGCGCCGCAGCACGAGGGAGGCGAGCGCGTGCGCGAGGTCGGTGCGGATCGTGCAGCAGATGCAGCCCGAGGCCAGCAGCACCGTCCGCTCGTCGAGCCGCTCGACCAGCAGATGGTCGAGACCGACCTCGCCGAACTCGTTGATCAGCACCGCGGTGTCGGACAGCCCGGGCTGGCGCAGCAGGCCGTTGAGGAGCGTGGTCTTGCCGCTGCCGAGGAAGCCGGTGAGGACCGTGACCGGGATCGGCTCCGGCACGGACGGGGCGGCGGACATGGCCCTCAGCGCCCGGCGGCGACCGCGAGCGCGGCGCCTTCGCCCGCATCGCCGGTCGCGGCGGCATGCCCGTGGGGCGCAGTGGCCTCGGCGGCATGCTCATGGGGCGCAGTGGCCCCGGCGGCATGCGCATGGGGCGCACCGGACTCGGCGGCGGCGCACTCGGCGCAGCGCCCGACGACGGTGAGCTCGACGGCGTCGCCGTCGAATCCGTCGGGCAGCATGCCGCGCACCGTGCTGGCCAGCCGCGACGACGACTTCATGCAGAACATCCGGTCGCAGCGACGGCACTTGAAGTGGCCGTGCTGGGCGCCGTGCGCATGGCCGGTGCCGGCCGGGGCGCCGTCGCCGTGGGCGGAGAAGCGCCAGACGCGGTCCGGCCCGGATACCCGGTGCGCGAGCCCCGCCTCGACCAGCCACTCGAGCACGCGGTACAGCGTCACACGGTCGAGCAGGTCGTGGGCCTCGCCCTGCTCCAGGCGGCGCTGGACCTCGGTGTGCATCAGTGCCTCGTCGGCCTGCAGCAGCACCGCCAGCACCTTGACGCGCGCAGCGGTGACCCGGGCACCGGTCGCCCGTACCCGCTCACGTGCCTGTTCGAGGATCGAGGCCAAGCGTGATGCCCTCCGCGTCGCAGCGCCCGAGTTTACATCCGGCGCAGCATCAGGCCCTTCAGGTACTCCCCTTCCGGATGGGTCATCGCCATCGGATGGTCGATCCCGGCGGCCAGGTGCCGGAGCAGCTGCGCGTCGACCCGCGCGTCGACGACCGCGCCCGCCACGATCCTGCGGAAGAGGTCGGCATCGATGGCGCCCGAGCACGAGAAGGTGAACAGCAGCCCGCCTGGAGCCAGCAGGCGCAGCGCCTTCAGGTTGATTTCCTTGTAGGCGCGGGCCGCGGCGTCGACGTGCTGCGCCGACGGCGCGAACTTGGGCGGGTCGAGCACGATCAGGTCGAACTGCCGGCCTTCCGCGAGCAGGGTCTTGAGCGCATCGAACACGTTCGCCTGCAGCCAGGTCGACGGTGCCTCGAAGCCGTTGTCGCGCTCGTTGGCGGCGGCCATCGCGAGCGCCTCGCCGCTGGCGTCGATGGAGGTCGCCTCGGTCGCGCCACCGTGGCGCGCGGCGAGCGTGAACCCGCCGGTGTAGCAGAAGCAGTTCAGCACCCGCCGGCCGGCCGCATGCTCGCGCACCAGCGCCCGGCTGTCGCGCTGGTCGATGTAGAAGCCGGTCTTGTGACCGGCCACGACGTCGACCCGGTAGCGGACGCCGTGCTCGACGATCGGCACCGGCGCCGGCACGTCGCCGCGGATCGGTCCGCTGCGCAGGGCGAGGCCTTCGCGCTCGCGGGCCGACGCGTCCGAGCGTTCGTAGACGGCGGCGCAGCCGGTGGCCGCGACCAGTGCGTCGACGATCGTGTCGCGCCAGCGCTCGACGCCGGTCGACAGGAACTGGACCACGAGCTGGTCGCCATAGCGGTCGACGACGCAGCCGGGCAGCCCGTCGGCCTCGCCGAACACCAGGCGCAGCGCGTCCGAGGCGGGCATCAGGGGCGCGCGGCGCGCGACGGCGGCGTGCACGCGGGCGGCGACGAAGGCCGCGTCGACCGTCTCGGCCTCGTCGAAGGTCCAGACCCGCGCCCGGATCGCCGAGCTCGGACTGAAGGCGGCGTGGGCGAGGAAGCCCCCGTCGGCACCGAGGACGCGCACGGTGTCGCCCGCCGCGGGCCGGCCGCCGACGCGCTCGACCGCACCCGCGTAGACCCACGGATGGCGCCGATGCAGCGATCCGTCCTTCTTCGGCTTGAGGTGCAGCGTCGGCGCGTCGCGGTTCAACCGGGCTCTCCGGATCGGCGCCGGGCGCGGGCCCTCGGGTGGGCGGCGTCGTAGACGGCGGCGAGCCGCTGGAAGTCGAGCGAGGTGTAGACCTGCGTGGTCGCGATGCTCGCGTGCCCGAGCAGTTCCTGCACGGCCCGCAGATCGCCGCTCGACTGCAGCAGGTGGCTGGCGAACGAATGGCGCAGCACGTGCGGATGCACGTCGGACGGCACGCCGCGCGCCACGCCCAGTCGCTTGACCAGCCGCTGCACCGCCCGGCCGGACAGCCGGGCCCCGCGGCGCGACAGGAACAGCGCGTGTGCATCGGCGCCGGGCGTCGCCGCCACGAAGGCCGCGCGCAGCGCGAGCCAGGCATCGAGCGCGGCCAGCGCGGGACCGCCCACCGGCACCGTGCGCCGCTTGCCGCCCTTGCCCAGCACCTGCACCTCGGCCTCGTCGCGGATCAGCCAGCCGCTCGAGCGGTACGGCCCGAGCTCGGCATAGCGGGCATCCAGCCCGGTGAGCTCGGACAGGCGCAGCCCGCTCGAATACAGCAGCTCGACGATCGCCTGGTCGCGGACGCGCGCGAACGGATCGTCGTCGGGGCCGTCGGCGGCGTCGACGGGCTGCACGAAGCGCAGCGCGAGATCGGGCGGCAAGGCCTTGGGCAGCCGCTTCGGGCGCCGGGGGGCGCGCACGCCGCGCACCGGATTGGCCTGCACGTCGCCCCGCAGCGCGAGCCAGTCGAGGAACCCGCGCCAGGCCGACAGCCGGCGCGCGATCGAGCTGGGCGCGAGCCCGGCCCGGGCGGCGGCGGCGACCCAGCGACGCACGTCGGCCTCGGTCAGTTCGGCCCAGCCGCGCCCGTCGGCCAGCCGGCGCAGCTCGGCGATCTCGCGGCCGTAGGCCTCGACGGTGCGGAGCGAGTACGAGCGCTCGGTGCGCAGCTTGGCGAGCCAGCCCGCGACCGCGGCCTCGCCTTCGGCGCCGGCCGCCGGTCCGGGGATCTGCGGGGTGTCCGTCACGGGCCCGGCGCCGGCACCGCCGTCCGGGTTCAGGGCAGCAGCCGGGACAGCGCGGCGCTGCCGATCTCGGCGATCCGCTCGAGGAACGCGGTGCCCATGCCCGCCTGGAAGCGGGCCGGATCGGGCGAACCGAGCACCAGCAGGCCGAACGCCTCGGGCGCGGCCCCCACCCGCATCGGCAGCAGCGCGATGGAGCGGGTCTGACCGCCGCCGCCCGGCAGCCAGGCCGCCACGCTCAGTTCGGCGTTCGGGCCGCAGTACGGCTGCTTGACGCTGTCGGCCAGCGCGAGCACCTCGGGCTCGACCTCGGCCGCGGCCGGCAGGTCGGCGTGCACCGCATCGAGCCGCCACAGGCGCAGGGCCACCTGCGGCACCGAGAACTCGGCCGCCATGCCGTCGACGACGCGGGCCGGCAGCTCGCGCACGTCGCGCACGCGCAGCAGCTCGCGCGTCCAGTGCTGCAGCTTCGCGGCGATCGCGTCGTTCTCCTGGCCGATGCGCAGCAGCTCGGCCAGGCGCATCTCGAGGGCCTTGTTCTTGTCGCGCAGCAGGTCGACCTGACGCTCGACGAGCGAGACCGCGCGGCCGCCGTGCGGATGCGGCACGGTGATCGAGGCGAGCAGCTCGGCGTTGGCGTCGAAGAAGCCGGGGTTGTCGCGAAGGTACTGCGCGACCTGGTCGGCGCTGGCGTCGGGGGAGGTCATCGGGGGTGTTCCAGTGTCGGGACGGGGCGGGTCAGCGGGCGCCGGAGGGCGCCGCGTCGGCCGCGCCGGATCCGTCGAGCTCGATCTCGCCGGTGAAGACCGAGACGGCCGGGCCGGTCATCATGACCGAGGCGCCGTGCCACTCCAGGGTGAGCACGCCGCCGCGGGTCTCGACGTCGACGCGGGCATCCAGCAGGCCGCGGCGGATGCCCGCGACCACCGCCGCGCAGGCGCCGCTGCCGCAGGCCAGCGTCTCGCCGACGCCGCGCTCGAAGACGCGCAGCCGCACGCGCGAGCGCGAGACGACCTGCATGAAGCCCGCGTTCACGCGGCGCGGAAAGCGCGCGTGCGACTCCACCAGCGGCCCCTCGGTGCCGACCGGCGCGGTGTCGACGTCGTCGACCACTTGCACCGCGTGCGGGTTGCCCATCGAGACCACCGAGATCCAGCGCTCGCCGCCCGGCAGGGCCAGCGGCCACAGCAGGTCCTCGCCTTCGGGGCGGCCGGCGAGCCCGGCCGCGTCGAAGGGCACGCGCGCGGGCTCGAGCACCGGCACGCCCATGTCGACGGTGACGCGCCCGTCGGCCTGCATGCGGGGCTCGATCACGCCGCCCATCGTGCGCACGCGCACCGACGGCTTGTCGGTCAGGCCCTGGTCGCGCACGAAGCGCACGAAGCAGCGCGCGCCGTTGCCGCACTGCTCGACCTCGGCGCCGTCGGCATTGAAGATCCGGTAGACGAAGTCGACGTCGGGGCCGTCGGCGGGCTCGACCAGCAGCATCTGGTCGGCGCCGACGCCGAAGTGCCGGTCGGCGAGCGCGCGCCACTGCTCGGGCGCGAGCGCCACGCGCTGGCGCACGCCGTCGAGCACGACGAAGTCGTTGCCCGCGCCCTGCATCTTGGTGAACTTGAGCCGCATCCGACGATTATCGCTCAATCGACGTAGGGGCTCGGCTCCCCGGGCGGCCGCGTCTTGAAGCGCTTGTGCGACCACAGGTACTGCGCCGGCAGTTCCCGGACCCGGGCCTCGATGAAGGCGTTCATCCGCGCCGTCGCCGCCTCGACGTCGGGGCCGCCGGCGTCGGTGAGCGGCGGATAGAACGTCCCGACGTAGCCCTCGGGGGTCATCCGGGTGACGAAGGGCAGCACGGTGGCGCCGGTCAGCTGCACGAGCCGCGCGGTCGCCGTCACCGTGGCCGCGGAGACACCGAAGAAGGGCACGAACACCGCGTCCCGGGCCCCCAGATCCATGTCGGGAAGGTAGTAGAACGGCACGCCCTCGCGCATCACCCGGACCGCCGCGCGCACGCCCTGCTGGCGCGACAGCACGACGCCGGGGAAGCGCTCGCGCCCGCGCCGCATGGCCGCGTCGACCACCGGGTTCTTCTGGCGCTGGTACATGGTCACGAACCGGGACTTCATCGCGAGGCGCAGGCCACCGGCGTCGAGCGCGACGAAGTGCGGCGCGAGGATGATCACCGGCTTGCCGAGCAGCTCGTTCAGCACCTCCTCGCCCTCGATGCGGACCAGCGCGCGGATCCGTTCCGCCGGCCCGAACCAGAAGATGAATCGCTCGAGGATGCTGCGCATGAACCACTGGAAATGCTCGCGGCCCAGCCGGTGCCGCTCGTGCTCGCTCATGTCGGGGAAGCACAGCCGCAGGTTGACCAGCGTCACGTGCCGCCGCGGCCGGGCGAGCCACCAGGCGAGGGTGCCGAGCACCCCGCCCAGCACCCGCAGCACGGGCAGCGGCAGGCGGGAGACTGCGGTGAGGAGCGCGAGGCCGAGACGCGTTCCGAAGTAGCCGCGGACGGGCGGGTCCGCCGCCGCACCGCTCAAGCGGCGCCCCCGGAGCCGTCGCCCGCCGCCGGCGAACGCGCCGGCCCGCCCGCGCGCGGCGGCGTCTTGTAGCGGTTGTAGCCCCAGAAGTACTGGTCGGGAATGCGTCGGATCATGGTTTCCATCGCGCGGTTGACCGCTTCGGGCGAGGCGTCGCCCTCGAGCGGCTCGAAGCGCACCCGCCAGCCCGCGCCGTCCGGCAGCCGTTCGCCGCAGGCCAGCAGCACCGAGGCGCCGGTGGCTCGGGCGAGCCGCTGCGGCAGGGTCATGGTGTAGGCGGGCCGGCCGAAGAACGGCGCCCAGACGCCGTCTCCGTCGCTCGGCACCTGGTCGGGCAGCACGCCGATGGCCTCGGCGCGCTTGAGCGCGCGCAGCAGGCCGCGCACCCCGGAGGCGCTCGCCGGCACCGGCCGCACGCCCGGCGATTCGCGCCCGGTCTCGACGAGCCGGCGCACCGCGGGCAGGCGCGGCGGCTTGTAGAGCACGGTGATCGGGCCGCTGCGGGCCACCGCACGGGCGGCCGCCTCGAAGCATCCGAGGTGGGGCGTCAGCAGGATCACGCCGCGGCCGGCGGCCCGGGCCCGGTCGAGCGCCTCCTGGCCCTCGACGCGGATCAGCGCCTCGACGCGCGCGTCGTCGCCGAACCAGACGAACGGCGTCTCGCCGGCGGCGCGGCCGGCCTCCTCGGCGCTGCGCCGCAGCCGCTGCGCATCGAGCAGTCCGGCGAGGGCGAGGTTGTCGGCGGACTTGCGGCGAAAGCCCGAGGACAGCGCCAGCGCCAGCCGACCGAACGCCGCACCCATCGCCTGGGACCAGCGCAGCGGAAGGCGGGCGACGAGGCGTGCGAGCCAGACGAGCATGGGAGTTCGTTGAATAACGCTACCTGCGGCCCCTTATCCGGGCTTGGAAAGCAGGCCGGTTGTCTATAATGAGCGGGCCGCCGAGTTAATCGGGACAACTTGCAGGGCGGCATAGAAGTACTGCTAAAGCGTCGCCGCTTCTCCGGAGCCGGCAACGCCGATCCGGTTCGATGTCCGCCCGTTCGGCGGCCATCTTACCGGCTGTCCGTCGCCCTTCATGGAGAACGCATCTTGGCCAAGGACTTCCTCTTCACCTCGGAATCGGTTTCCGAGGGCCACCCCGACAAGGTCGCCGACCAGATCTCGGACGCGATCCTCGACGCCATCTTCACCCAGGACAAGTACTCGCGCGTCGCCGCCGAGACCCTGGTGAACACCGGCCTCGTGGTGCTCGCCGGCGAGATCACGACCGGCGCGCACGTCGACTACATCGACGTCGCCCGCGAGACCATCAAGCAGATCGGCTACGACAACACCGAGTACGGCATCGACTACAAGGGCTGCGCGGTCCTGGTCGCCTACGACAAGCAGAGCCAGGACATCGCGCAGGGCGTCGACGAGGGCCGGGGCATCGACCTCGACCAGGGCGCCGGCGACCAGGGCCTGATGTTCGGCTACGCGTGCAACGAGACCCCGGTGCTGATGCCGGCGCCGATCTACTACGCGCACCGGCTGGTCGAGCGCCAGTCGGACCTGCGCCGCGACGGCCGCCTGCCCTGGCTGCGCCCGGACGCGAAGTCGCAGATCACGATGCGCTACGTCGACGGCATGCCGCACTCGATCGACACCGTGGTGCTGTCGACCCAGCACGCGCCGGACATCGAGCACGGCAAGCTGACCGAGGCGGTGATCGAGGAGATCGTCAAGCCGGTGCTGCCCAAGGAACTCATCAAGGGCGAGATCCGCTACCTGATCAACCCGACCGGGCGCTTCGTCATCGGCGGCCCGCAGGGCGACTGCGGCCTGACCGGCCGCAAGATCATCGTCGACACCTACGGCGGTGCGGCCCCGCACGGCGGCGGCGCGTTCTCCGGCAAGGACCCGTCGAAGGTCGACCGGTCGGCGGCCTACGCGGCGCGCTACGTCGCGAAGAACATCGTGGCCGCGGGCCTGGCGCGCAACTGCCTCGTCCAGATCAGCTATGCGATCGGCGTGGCCCGTCCGACCTCGGTCATGGTGACCACGGAAGGCTCGGGCAAGGTCTCCGACGAGCGGCTGGCGGAGCTGGTGCAGGAGCACTTCGACCTGCGCCCGAAGGGCATCGTGCAGATGCTCGACCTGCTGCGGCCGATCTACCGCAAGACGGCGGCCTACGGCCACTTCGGACGCGAGGAGCCGGAGTTCACCTGGGAGCGCACGGACAAGGCGGCAGCGCTTCGGGCGGCCGCGGGGGTCTGAGCCGGCCTCCGGCCGACTGACGACGAAACGCCCGGACATCCGGGCGTTGTGGACGAAACGCCTGGGTCTCCGGGCGTTCTGAACGAAACGCCCGGATCTCCGGGCGTTTTGTCGTGGCGGGCCCGGTGGGCCGGAGCCCGACCGCGCTAGACCAGCCCCGCCGTCACCGCGTACCGGGTCAGCGTGGCCACGTCGTGGATGTCGAGGCGCTGCATCAGCTGCGCACGATGGAACTCGACCGTCTTCGGACTGATCGCCAGCTCGCGGGCGATCTCCTTGTTGGACAGTCCGCGGGCGACGCACCTGAGCACCTCGAGCTGTCGCCCGGTCAGGCCGCCGGGGGCGACCTCGGGCGTCTCCGGCGCGTTCATGGCCTCGACCAGCACGTTCGAGATGCGCGGGCTCAGGTAGCGCTGACCGGCGCTGACCGCATCGAGCGCGAGCTCGAGCTCCGAGAGCACGAAGTCCTTCGACATGAAGCCGTCGGCGCCGGTCTGCAGCGCTCGCGTGACGAACTCGCGCGAGTCCTGGGAGGACAGGAACACGATGCGGACCGCCGGGTCGATCGCCCGGATCCGGGCCACCGCCTCGATGCCGGACATGTCCGGCAGCATGATGTCGAGCAGGAGCAGCGGCGGCTGGAGCGCGCGCATCAGCGCCAGGCAGCCGGCCACGTCGGCCGCTTCGCCGACCAGCCGGTAGCGCGAGGACGCCTCGAGGAGCGTGCGCAGCCCCGCCCTGACGAGCACGTGGTCGTCGGCGATGAGGACGCCCCGCCTGAGGTCGGGAAAGGGACCGGACATGGCGCCGAGTCTAAAGCAGCGACCCGGGGCCGATCCGTCGAACTGCCGGCCGCGACGGCCGTTCATCCTGCATTCCGCGTCGGCCGAGGCAGCGCGGTGCCGCGCGCCCGCGTCCGGTCGACCGTGCGTCGGTCGCGACGGACCGTCGGTCGGCCGGCTCAGCCGAGCCGTGCGATCACTCGGAGCGTGTTCGGGCGACCGGCGCCCCGGAGCACTTCGAGCCGGGCGCCGTTGACCGCGGCGAGCAGCGCCGCGATCGGCAGCCCGAGCGCCAGGCCGGTCGGATCGCCGACGCCGGTGGCCGGGCGTCCGGGGCGCAGCGCGGCCAGCGCCCAGCGCGGCAGCGGGGCACCGGGATTCGTCACCGAGATCTGGTAGCCGCCCAGCCCGGGCGCGCCGCGGACCCGCACCGTCGCGCCCGCCGGCGCATGCCGGCACGCGTTGTCGACCAGTTCGCCGAGCAGCCGGGCGAGGTCCTCGAATTCGAAGCGCACGGTCGCGGGCACGACGTCGATCGCGAGCGAACGGCCGCCGGGCAGCGGCGCCAGCATGCGGCGCACCGAGACGTCCGGCGCCACGGCCGGCACGAAGCAGCCGGGGGTGTCGGGCACGAGGAGCGGCGCGATCGCGGCCATGATCCGGGCGGTGTCGAGGCGAGCCGGCGGCGGGAAGGCCTCGCCGACCACCGGCCCGGACGCGAGCCGCTCCTGCAGCGCGGTCCGCTCGAGGAAGCGCGACGCGTAGCGCGACGGCACCACGCCGGCCGCGGCCGCCTGGATCGGGCCGCGCAGCGCGCTCGGCAGGGTCTCGGGACGGTTCGCAGCATGCAGGTGCAGGGACATCGCGGAGGCCTCGGAGGGGGCCGGTCGTCGGACCGGCGGAACGTGAAGCGATCGTAGGGATGCGCCGCCCGCCGCGCACCCGGGTCGATACCGGGGAAACGCCCCCGTTCGATGCCTTGCAGGACATCGGTCACGTCCGCACCGTGACGCGCGTCACACGATCGTCCGCGTGTCCGAAGACCCCGCGACCGATGGCCGGTGCTTTCGGCCCGTTCGCGAAGGCGGCTATACTCCGCCCTGCCGAGGAGCGCTGCGACCCGCATGGGCCAGGCTCGGCAATCACAACTGCGCTCGCAACGGTCATCCGACCCTTGCGGGCGTTTTGTTTTTCCGGCGTGTCCGGGCCGTACGGCCCGCCGCCGGGCGAACACCGCGCTCGCCCAAGCCAGCGGCGCCTCCGGGCGCCCGAACCTGACGGAGCGAATCAATGAGTGCTGTCCTGAAACCCGCCGCCTTCACCGACTACAAGGTCGCCGACATGGGCCTCGCGGCCTGGGGCCGGAAGGAGATCCGCATCGCCGAGACCGAGATGCCCGGTCTGATGGCGATCCGCGAGGAATTCGCCGCGGCGCAGCCGCTCAAGGGCGCGCGCATCACCGGCTCGCTGCACATGACCATCCAGACCGCCGTGCTGATCGAGACGCTCGCCGCGCTCGGCGCGCAGGTGCGCTGGGCCTCGTGCAACATCTTCTCGACCCAGGACCACGCCGCCGCCGCGATCGCCGAAGCCGGCATCCCGGTCTTCGCGGTCAAGGGCGAGTCGCTCGACGAGTACTGGGACTACACCCACCGGATCTTCGAGTGGGCCGACGGCCAGCCGACGAACATGATCCTGGACGACGGCGGCGACGCGACGATGCTGCTGCACCTCGGCACCAAGGCCGCCAAGGACGCGTCGGTGCTGAACAACCCGGGCAGCGAGGAAGAGGTGTGCCTCTTCAACTCGATCCGCCGCCAGCTGGCCAAGGACGCGGGCTTCTACGAGCGCAACCTCAAGGCCGTGGTCGGCGTGACCGAAGAGACGACCACCGGCGTGCACCGTCTGTACCAGATGGCTGCCCGCGGCGAGCTCGCCTTCCGCGCGATCAACGTCAACGACTCGGTCACCAAGAGCAAGTTCGACAACCTGTACGGCTGCCGCGAGTCGCTGGTCGACGGCATCAAGCGCGCCACCGACGTGATGATCGCCGGCAAGGTCGCCGTCGTCGCCGGCTTCGGCGACGTGGGCAAGGGCAGCGCCCAGGCGCTGCGCGCGCTGTCGGCCCAGGTGTGGGTCACCGAGTGCGACCCGATCTGCGCGCTCCAGGCCACGATGGAAGGCTTCCGCGTGGTGACCATGGAGTACGCGGCCGACAAGGCCGACATCTTCGTGACCGCCACCGGCAACCGCGACGTCATCACCTACGCCCACATGGCGGCGATGAAGGACCAGGCGATCGTCTGCAACATCGGTCACTTCGACAACGAGATCGACGTCGCCGGCCTGAAGTCGCAGTGCACCTGGGAGAACATCAAGCCCCAGGTCGACCACGTGATCTTCAAGGACGGCAAGCGGATCATCCTGCTGGCCGAAGGCCGTCTGGTGAACCTGGGCTGCGGCACCGGCCACCCGTCGTTCGTGATGAGCTCCTCGTTCGCCAACCAGACGATCGCGCAGATCGAGCTGTGGACGCACAAGGACGCCTACGAGAGCGGCAAGGTCTACGTGCTGCCGAAGCACCTCGACGAGAAGGTCGCGCGCCTGCACCTGAAGAAGCTGGGTGCGATGCTGACCGAGCTGTCGGGCGAGCAGGCGGGCTACATCGGCGTGCCGGTCGCGGGCCCGTACAAGCCCGACACCTACCGCTACTGAGCCCGGCCGTCCCTTGGGGCGCGCCGACGTCGAGCTGGTCGCACGCGGCCTGGCCGCGTCGCGCAGCGCCGCGCAGCGGCTGATCGCCGACGGCGCGGTGACCCGGGCGTCCGGCATGCGGATCGAGCGGCCCTCCCAGCAGGTGGGGCCGCTCGACGAGCTGCGGGTCGCCGCGTCGGACGAGACCCGGTTCGTGTCGCGCGCGGGGGCCAAGCTGGCCCACGCGCTCGCCGAGGCGCAGATCGATCCGTCGGGGCGCACCGTGCTCGACCTGGGGATGTCGACCGGCGGCTTCGCCGACTGCCTGCTGCAGTCGGGCGCGGCGCGGGTGATCGGCATCGAGGTCGGCCACGGTCAGCTGCATCCGCGGCTGCGCGCGGATCCGAGGGTCTGCTGCATCGAGCGGCTCAACGTGCGCGACGCCACCCCCGAGGTGATGGGCGCACGGGTGCCCGACGCGCCTCCGGAAGGCTTCGACATGGCGGTCGCCGACCTCTCGTTCATCTCGCTCGCGAAGGTGCTGCCCGCGGCCGACGCGCTGCTCGCGCCCGGCGCGACGGTGCTGCTGCTGGTCAAGCCGCAGTTCGAGCTCGGCCCGTCGGCGCTCGACGGCCGCGGCATCGTCACCGACGCGGCCGACCATGCACGCGCCTCGACCCTCGTGGCCGAGGCGTGCCGCGGGCTCGGCTGGACGGTGCAGCGGGCCTTCGACAGTGCGCTGCCCGGCGGTGACGGCAACCGCGAGTCCTTCATCCATGCGAGCGTGCCCGTCGCACGCCTGCCCAGAACCCGGATCACACGATGACCCCGTCCACCGTCCCGGTCAGCTTCGAATTCTTCCCGCCGAACACGCCCGAGGGCCTGACCAAGCTGCGCGAGACGCGTCGCCTGCTCGCGCAGCTCGAGCCCGAGTTCTTCAGCGTCACCTTCGGCGCAGGCGGCTCGACCCGCGACAAGTCGCTCGGCGTCGTCGACGAGATCGCCACCGAGGGCCATGCGGTCGCTCCCCACCTGTCGTGCGTCGGCGCGACCCGCGACGGCATCGCCGAACTGCTCGAGCACTGGCGCGGGCGCGGGGTGCGCCGGCTGGTCGCGCTGCGCGGCGACCTGCCCTCCGGCATGGTCGACGCCGGCGAGTTCCGCTATGCCTCCGATCTGGTCGCGTTCGTGCGGGAGCGCACCGGCGACTGGTTCCGCATCGAGGTCGCCGCGTATCCCGAGGTCCATCCGCAGGCGGCCTCGGCCGATGCCGACCTCGAGGCCTTCGTGCACAAGGTCCGTGCCGGCGCCGATGCCGCGATCACGCAGTACTTCTTCAACGCCGACGCCTACTTCAGCTTCGTCGAGGCGGCGCGCGCCCGCGGCGTGACCGTGCCGATCGTGCCCGGCATCATGCCGATCATGAACTACACGCAGCTCGCCCGGTTCTCCGACGCCTGCGGCGCCGAGATCCCGCGCTGGATCCGGATGCGCCTGTCCGGCTTCGGGGACGACGTCGAGTCGTTGCGCGCCTTCGGTCACGACGTGGTCACGGCGCTGTGCGCGCGGCTGCTGGAGGGCGGCGCACCGGGCCTGCATTTCTACACGCTCAACCAGCCCGGACCGAGCCGCGCGATCTGGCAGGCCCTGGCTCGCTGACCGCGGGCTGACCGTCCGCTGACCGTCCGCGACCGGGCCCCGCCCGCCCGTCGGACAGCGTTGCGGTCGGCCCGCCGCCCGCCCGTTATTCAATTGGTTCGACCGTGGTGGCTGGCTACCATGGACCGGCAAAGCGGCCCGACGAGGCGGCCGTGCCCCCTCTTGAATGACTGGACGGATCGGTGCAGGACAGTTCCGAGCGATTGATGGATTCCGACAACGCGGCAGCGCTCATCACGGCGAGCCGGCGCTATCAGATCGCATCCGAAGACCTGCAGCTCGGGATGTTCATCGCCGAGCTCGACCGGCCCTGGCTCGACACGCCGTTCCTGCTCCAGGGCTTCCTCGCCGACAGCCAGGTCGAGATCGACACGCTGCGCAAGTACTGCAGCTACGTCTACGTGGACCTGGAACTCTCGAGCCCAGAGGTCGCCGACACGATCCGCCGCTCGGAGGTCCGCGGGGACGCGCCGACGCCCGCACCGAGGATCCGCAAGGCCGCCGAGTCCGACGGGCCCGCGACGCGTCCGCTGACGCCCTCGGCGACCGATGCGGCCACGGCCCAGGTGGAGCGGCGCCGCGCCACCGCCGGCCGGGTCTACAAGACCCGCGCGGACGTGCGCATCAGCACCGACACGCGCCAGCGCTTCCGGCAGTTCGTCCGCCAGACCTCGGGCACCTCGAAGGACGCCGACGAGGCCGGTCCGATCGACCGCATGATCGGCTGGATGCGCCAGCTGCTGCGCCGTGGGGACGCCGCGGGGGCGATGCTCGGCGAGCGCGAGCGCACCAGCCGCGATGCGATCCGGGCCTGGCTGCCCGGCGACATCGAACTGGAGACCTACGAGGACTCGCACTCGCTCGAGCAGGAGCTGCCGCGCGCGCGCTCCGCGTTCGGACACAGCGAGGACGTGCTCAAGACCCTGGTCACCGACGTGAAGGCCGGCCGGGTCCCGCAGGTCAGCGAGGTGGCCGGCGCCGTCGACGACATGGTCTCGAGCATGATCGACAACCCCGATGCGCTGCTGTGGGTGGGCCGGCTGCGCGAGGAGGACGTCACCACCTACAACCACGGGGTCAAGGTCGCGCTGTACCTGATCGCCCTGGGTCGGCAGCTCGGCTTCCCGAAGCGCGAGCTCGGCCAGCTCGGCATGATCGGCATGCTCGCCGACGTCGGCAAGATCCGCCTGCCGCGCGCGCTGCTCGACAAGCCCGGCATGCTCACGAATGCCGAGTACGGGATGATCAAGGAGCACGTTCGCCTCGGCCTCGACGCGCTGCGCGAGGCCGGCGGCCTGCCGACCGAGGTCGAGCTCGGCATCGCGCAGCACCACGAGCGTCTCGACGGCAGCGGCTATCCCAAGGGGCTGAAGGGCAACGACATCAGCATCTTCGGGCGCATGGCCGCGATCGCCGACAGCTTCGCCGCGCTGATCACGCCGCGCGCCTATGCGAATCCGTCGGCGCCGCAGGACGCGCTGATGAATCTCTACGAGTGGGCCGGCAGCTCGTTCCACGAGCCGCTGGTCGAGCAGTTCGTGCAGGCCGTGGGCGTGTTCCCGGTCGGCAGCCTGGTCGAGCTCTCGAGCGGCGAGGTCGCGATCGTCGTGGCGCACAACCGCGTGCGCCGCCTCGAGCCGCGCGTGCTCGTGCTCACCTGGCCCGACAAGGCACCGCTGTCCGAGCCCGTCGAGCGCGACCTGCTGACCGCGCCGCGGTCCGGCACCGGGCGGCTGCGCATCGTCCGCGGCCTGCCCTCGGGCGCCTACGGACTCAAGCTGCGCGACTTCTACCTGTCGGGAATCGCCCGCGCCAATGGCCTCCCGGGCTGACGACGACGACGCCGCGAGCCCTGCCCGCCATCCGCGCCGGATGCGGGTCGAGTCGCTCGAGCGTCATGTGCTCGAACGGCTCAAGGCCGGCGACGGGCGCCGTCCCGCGCTCATCTCGATCGGCCTGGCGCGCGGCGACCGGATGCGCGCGCTGTCCCGGCGCCCCGACACCATGGCGCTGCTCGCGACGCTGCTCGACCGCGTCGAGGAGACGCTTCGTCCGGAGGACCGCTACGCGGTGGTGTCCGTCGACGAGATCTGGGTGGTGATCGACGACGCCCCCGGGGAATCGATCGTGCGGCTGGCCGCCAGCGCGCTGCGCAGCGGCGTCGAAGGCTTCTATCCCGGGCGCCACGACGACGGCACCGAGTGGAGCGTGCCGGTGCGCGTGTCGATCGGCGGTGCTTGGGTCGACCGGCCGCTGCGTTCGCCGACGGACCTGATCCTGTCGGCGGGCCGCGCGTTCGCGGAGGCCCGCGGCGCCGAGGACCGGATCGTCATCCTGCCGGCGAGCGACGACCCGCACCAGTCGCGCGCCCGGCTCGAGGGACGCGTGCGCGCCGCGCTGGCCAGCAACGAACTCGAGCTGTGGTACCAGCCTCAGGTGCACATGCCCGAGCGCCATTGCGGCGCCGTCGAAGGCCTGATCCGGTGGCCGAACCAGGCGCCCGGCCTGCCGAACGTCAACCCGGCGATGCTGGTCGAGGTGTGCGAGGAGAGCGGCCAGATCGGCGAGCTCACCCGCTTCATCCTGAACACCGCGCTGCGCAACCTGATGACCTGGCAGTCGCTCGGCATCGAGGTGCAGGTGAGCCTGAACCTGTCGGCCCGCACCCTCGAGGACACGAACTTCCCCACCCAGGTGGCCCAGGCCTGCGAGACCTGGGGCGTCGATGCGTCGCGGCTGCTGTTCGAGCTGACCGAGAGCTCGATCGCGCGCAACGAGAAGACCACGATCGAGTTCATGCACCGGCTGCGCGCCCTGGGCTGCGAGCTGGCGATCGACGACTTCGGCACCGGCTACTCGTCGTTCGCCTACCTGCGGAGCTTTCCGGTCAACGAGCTGAAGATCGACCGGGCCTTCATCAAGGACATGACGCAGCAGGTGGGGGACCGCCGGATCGTGAAGGCGCTGATCGAGGTCGCGCATGCCTTCGGGCTGCGCGCCCTGGCCGAGGGCGTCGAGGACGCCGACGCCGCCGCCTTGCTGGGGACGCTCGGCATCGACGCGATCCAGGGCTGGTACTTCGCCAAGGCGATGCCGGCCGCCGAACTGCCGGCCTGGCTGGCGCGCTTCAACGCGCAGGGACTGCGCGCCGCAGAAACGCTCGGGACGGCGTGACCACCGCGTCGAGCGCGCGGTCGGTCGGCAGCGGCTCGAACCCCTCCAGCAGCGCCTCGTCCCACGCCACGCCGATGGCCCGCGGCCGGCCGCCGCCGTCCGCGTCGAGCGCGGCCAGGCTGCGGTCGTAGAAGCCGCCCCCATAGCCCAGCCGCTGGCAGTCGGCATCGAACCCGACGCACGGAACGACCAGCAGCGTCGGTCTGAGCGCGACGGCCGCCACCGGACGCGGGATGCCCCAGGCGCCCGCCACCGTCGCATCGCCAGGACGCCATCCGACGAAGCGCAGGGGCGCGCCCGGGGCCTCGACGACGGGCAGCGCGAGTCGCGCGCCGGCGTCGGACCAGCGCTGCGGCAGGGGATCGAGCGCGGGTTCGCCGCGGATCGGCCAGTAGATCGCGATCGACTCGCCCGCGACGTCCCCGAGCAGCGCACCGAGTCGTTCGACGAGGGCATCGTTCGCCATGCGTCGCCCCTGCGCGAGCGGCTGTCGGCGAGCCTCGAGAAGGGCCGTCCGAAGGGCTGTCCTCGCCGGATCCGGCACGGGGCTGCGTGCTATTCTCGATTCGTCTCTACGGTCCGTCATGGCCTTCGGTCGGGCCCCCCTCCCTCGCAGCGCACAGCATGAAGTCCCCAGCACCTCTCCGGCACGTCGGGCGGCTCCTGCCGGCGTTGATTGTAGGCGCGATCGCGCTCGGCTCCGGGCCGAGGCCGGCGACTGCGCAGCCGGCGAGCGCGCCCCCCAAGTCGGCCGCGAAGTCGGCCGCCAGGCCCGCGTCCAAGCCGGCGCCGCAGCCTGCGGCGCCCCCACGCGCCACCGAGCCTTCGGGCCCCGACGACGCCTTCATGCAGGCCCGTGCCGCCGCCGCGCGCGGCGACACCGCGCGCATCGAGCAGCTCGCCCCGCAGGTCGGCGACACGCATCCGCTCGCCGCCTACCTCGACTACTGGCGCCTGCGCGCCCGGCTCGCGGAATCCCGTGGCGACACCGCGGGCCCGCTCGACGCCGAGGCGCGCGCCTTCGCCGCGAAGCACGCGGGCGCGCTGGTCGGCGAACTGGCACGCCGCGACTGGCTGGCGTCCCTCGGCCGCAGACAGGTCTGGGGCACCTTCGACGAGGCGCTGCCCGAACTCGTCGGGCGCGACGACCTCGCCATGCGGTGCTACGCGCTGCAGTCGCGCGCCGCCGGCAACGAGGCGGTGGCGCCCGAGGCACGCGAGCTGCTGATGCGGCCGCGCGAGCTGCCCGACGCCTGCAACGGCCTGCTCGGCGCACTGGTCGCCGCCGGACAGCTCGGGGCGCAGGACCTGTGGTGGCGGCTCGAGGCCGCCCTCGAATCCGGGTCCGTGCCGGCGGTACGCCGCGCGGCCAATGCAGCCACCCCGCGCCTCGAGCCCAAGCAGCTCGATGCGGCGCTCGCCCGACCGGCCTCTGCACTCGACGGGACGCCCTCGCGCGAGCTCACGGTCATCGCGCTCGTGATGCTCTCGCGGGCGGACCCGACCGACGCCGCCGCTCGCCTGAGCGAGGTGGGCGCGCGGCTGCGGCCCGCCGACCGCAGCTTCGTCTGGTCGCAGATCGCGGCGGGCGGCATGCGCCGGCTGCTGCCCGAGTCGCATGCGTGGGCCCGGGAGGCCCGCGGTGCACGTGCGAGCGACGAGACGCTGGCGTGGCACACCCGCGCGGCGCTGCGCGCCGGCGACTGGCCGACGGTGCGGACCACCATCGAGCGGATGAGCAATGCCGGCCGGGCCGATCCGACCTGGACCTACTGGCTCGGCCGCGCCCTCGCCGCGGACACCGCACGGCCCGAGTCGATGCACGAGGCGCGCGTGCTGTTCACGTCGATCGCGGGTCGGGCCGACTTCTATTCGCAGCTCGCCGGCGAGGAGCTCGGCCTGAAGCTCGAGCTGCCCGAGACCGCCACGCCGCCCAGCGAGACCGAGGTCGCCGATGCACGCGCCACGCCGGGCATCGTGCGCGCGCTCAGGTTCTACGATCTCGGGCTGCGGTTCGAGGGCAACCGCGAGTGGAACTTCGCCGTCCGCGGCATGGGCGATCGCCAGCTGCTCGCGGCGGCCGAGCACGCCCGTCGGCTGGGACTGCTCGACCGGACGGTCAATGCCGCCGATCGCACCCGCGTCGAGCACGACTACGCGTTGCGCTTCCCGGCCCCGTTCGCCGAACGCCTCAAGCCGATCGCACGGGCCCAGGGCCTCGATCCGGCGTGGGTCTACGGACTGATCCGCCAGGAGTCCCGCTTCGTCAGCGACGCCCGCTCGCACGTCGGCGCCTCCGGGCTGATGCAGATCATGCCGGCGACCGCGAAATGGATCGCGCGCAAGATGGGCGTGCGCGACTTCACGCCGTCGCAGATCAACGAGCTCGACACCAACCTGCAGTTCGGCAGCTTCTACCTGAAGACGGTGTTCGACGACCTCGACCGGTCGCCGGTCCTCGCCTCGGCGGGCTACAACGCCGGGCCCGGGCGGCCCCGGTCGTGGCGCGGCACGCTGCCCCAGACGGTCGAGGGCGCGATCTTCGCCGAGATCGTCCCCTTCAACGAGACGCGCGGCTACGTCAAGCACGTGCTGTCCAACGCGATCTGGTACGGCGCCCTGTTCACCGGGGAGCCGCAATCGCTCAAGGCCCTGCTCGGCGACGTGCAGCCCGGACCGAGCGTCGCCGCGACCGCCTCGCCGGGCGGCGACTGACCGGCCCCTGCCCCGTCCGGCCTACCCTCGCGCGAATTCGCGGCCGACTGCCCGTACTGAGGGCATGCGCGAGACAGGCGGCGCCGTGGCTTCGCGCTACGATGGCGGGAACGGCCCTGCGCTGGCCCCGATACCGACCTCCTCTCTCTGTGCCGCCCCGTGCGGAATCACCCGTCCATGCTCCATTCGCGCATCCTCGTCCTCGGCGGCTCCGGCTTCATCGGCACCCATGTGGTGTCGCGGCTGTCGGCGCAGGGCCGCCGGGTCATCGTGCCGACCCGGCACCGCGAACGCGCCCGGCACCTGATCCTGCTGCCGACGGTCGAGGTGGTCGAGGCCGATACCGCCGATCCGCGGGCGATGGCCTCGCTGGCGGCGGGCTGCGACGCCGCGATCAACCTGGTCGGCGTGCTGCACGGCAGCGCGGGCACCGGCGCCGACCGATGGGGCCCGCAGTTCGGCCGGGCGCACGTCGACGTTCCGGCCGCCCTCGTCGAGGCCTGCCGCACGCAGGGCGTGCGCCGGCTGGTCCACGTGAGCGCGCTCGGCGTCACCGACGGCGGCAAGAACACCCTGCCCTCGCGCTACCTGCGCTCCAAGGCGGCGGGCGAGGAGAAGGTGCGCCAGGCGCGCGACCTCGACTGGACGATCCTGCGGCCGTCGGTGGTGTTCGGCGCGGAGGACAGCTTCCTCAACCTGTTCGCGCGCATCCAGCGGGTGCTGCCGGTGCTCGCGCTCGCCAAGCCCGAGGCGCGGTTCCAGCCGGTCTGGGTCGGCGACGTCGCGCAGGCGATCGTCAACGTGCTCGACGCCCCCGCGACCACCGGCAAGACCTGCGCGCTCGCCGGCCCGGAGGTCTTCACGCTGCGCCAGCTCGTGCGTCTGGCCGGGACCTGGAGCGGGCATCCGCGCCCGATCGTCGCGCTGCCGGCCGGCCTCGCCCGGCTGATGGCGATGCTGATGGAATGGGCCCCGGGCGAACCGCTGATGACGCGCGACAACCTCGACTCCATGGCGCTCGACAACGTCAGCGCGCGCCCGATCGATCCGGACCTCGGCATCACGCCGGCGTCGCTGCGCGCGATGGGCCCGTCGCTGTACGGCCCCGGCGACGGCGCCCGCTACGACGGCTGGCGCTCCCAGGCCCGACGCTGAGCGTGACCGCCTCCGGTCTCGAGTGCTACGAGGTCGGCGGTGCGGTGCGCGACGCGCTGCTCGGCCTGCCGGTCCACGACCGCGACTGGGTGGTGGTGGGCACGACGCCCGAGCGGATGACCGAGCTGGGCTTCCGGCCGGTGGGCCGCGACTTCCCGGTGTTCCTGCACCCGGTCACCCATGAGGAATACGCGCTCGCTCGAACCGAGCGCAAGACCGGCCGCGGCTATCGGGGCTTCGTCGTGCAGTGCGCACCGGAGGTCACGCTCGAGGATGACCTGCGCCGGCGGGACCTGACGATCAACGCGATGGCGCGAGCCGCCGACGGCACGATCGTCGACCCCTGGGGCGGCGGCCGCGACCTGCGCGACCGCGTGCTGCGCCACGTCAGCGAGGCGTTCGCCGAAGACCCGGTCCGGATCCTGCGGGTGGCGCGGTTCGCGGCCCGCTTCGAGGGCTTCACCCTCGCCCCGGAGACCTTCGAGCTGATGCGCACGATGGTCGCGGCCGGCGAGGTGGACGCACTGGTGCCCGAACGGGTCTGGCAGGAAGTCTCGCGCGGGCTGATGGAGCGCCGGCCGTCGCGGATGCTGGCCGTCCTCCACGCCTGCGGCGCGCTGGCCCGCCTGGTGCCCGAACTCGATGCGGTCGCTCGGAGCGGGCGCGGTCCGGCGCCGCCCGATCCGACGGATCCCGCCGCGGCCGGCCTGGGCCGGGTCGTCGATGCCACTGCCGCCGCCGGCGACCCGTTGCCGGTGAGGGTCGCCGCGCTCGCGCTCGAGCCCGGCGACGCGGCGGGCCCGGCGGGCGCCGGGAGCGGCACCGACACCGACGCCGCGGACCGCGCTCGGCGCATCGCCGAGCGCCTGAAGGCGCCCAACGACGGTCGCGAGCTCGCGGTGATGGCGGCTCGCGAGCGATGCGGTCTTCGCCGCGCCGACGACCTAGACGCCGCGGGGATCGTCGCGCTGCTGGAGCGCTGCGACGCGCTCCGAAAGCCCGCACGCTTCGAAGGGATGCTTCGGGCCTGCGACGCGGCGGCATCGCTCGCGACCGAGCCGGCGCGGCGACATTCCGATCCCGGCTCCCGGCTGCGCCGAGCCCTCGACGCAGCACGCGCGGTCGACGCGGGCGCGATCGCGGCGCGTGTCGCCGCATCACCCGGCGCGGGGCCCGCGGCGATCGGCGAAGCCCTGCGAAACGCGCGTATCCAGGCTGTCGACGCGGCCTCGCGGCACGACCGGGCCGACTAAGCACGGGGCTGCCGGCGCCGCGATCCGGCGCACGGCTCGGCCCTCGCCGCCACCGCGAGCCGGAGCGTCCCGGGCGGGTCGACGGCCGGCGGAATGGGCGACGGTTCCATTTGAGCATCGCCTCGCATAGCATCCTTCCGGGATCGGCCCCTTCCGGATGACGTGCCGCGCGGCGAACGCTGGCCGACGATACAAATCCGTGATTAAGTGTCGCGCTCCCGACACTCCGCTCCCCACATTTGATGACCCCGCAGGTCGACCTGCAGGTGCTCTACCTGCTCGCGACGATCGTGACGCTGTTCGGGCTCGCAGCGATGGCCGGATTCGGCCTGCATGCCCGAAGGCAGGCGGTCGGCCGCGCGTTCGCGGCCGTCTCGGCGATGTCGGCGTGCTGGACCGCGAGCATCGTCCTGCTGGCGCTGTCGACGCCGGCCGCGGGTCCGTTCTGGCTGAACGTCAAGTATGCGTTCATCTCGTTCACGCCCGTGACCGTCGCCTGGTTCGCGCTGGAGTTCACCGGCTGGATGCCGCGGCGCCGCGCCTGGCTGCTCGCAGCGATCTCGGTGGTGCCCGCGCTGCGGCTCGCGATCCTGTGGACAGACGCGAGCCGCGGCTGGCTGCTGCGCGAGACGGTGTTCGAGCGTACCGGCACGCTCACCCATCTCGCCCAGGTCACCTACGGGCCGCTGCATCCGTACGCGATCGGCTACAACTACCTGCTGATCATCGGCAGCATCGTCATGGTGCTGATGTGGGCGGCGCGCACCGGTCCGCTGGCCCGTCCGCAGGGGCTCGCCCTGGCCGGCGCCGCGATTGCGCCGGTCGTCGCCAACACCATGGCGCTGCTCGGCGCGGCGCCGCCCGCCATCGACCCGATGCCGCTCGCGCTCGCCGTGACCGGTGGCCTGATCGGCTGGACGGTGCTGCGCCACCGCATGCTCGAACTCACCCCGATCGCGCGCGACATCCTGCTCGACGCGATCGAGGACGGCATGCTCGCCACGGACGCCCACGGCCGCGTGATCGACATGAACCGCACGATGTCGGGGCTGCTCGGCGTACCGGTGGCCGACGCCCTCGGCCGGCCGGCGTCGGCGCTGTTCGCGGCGGTCGGCGGCGAAGCCGCCGGACTCGCGGCCGATCAGTCCGCGCCGTTCGTGACGCTCCAGGCGCGGCACTTCGCGGTCCGCTCGGTGCCGCTCGACGCCGGCCACGGCGTGCCGGCAGGCAGCCTGCTGCTGCTGCACGACCTGACCGCGCGGGTGCGCATGGAGGACGAGCGCGAACTGCTGATCACCGAGCTGCGCCATGCGCTCGCGCAGGTCCGCACGCTGAGCGGGATGCTGCCGGTGTGCGCGTCCTGCAAGTGCATCCGCGACGGGGAGGGCTCGTGGCGCCCGGCCGACGAGTACCTGCGCGACAACTCCGACGCGACCGTCTCGCACGGCATGTGTCCCGACTGCACGCAGCGGCTGTACCCGGCCGCCTACCGCGAGGCGCAGCGTGCCGACTGACGGCCGCGGCGCGCGATGAGCCGGCACCTGCTGATCGCCGAGGACGATCGGGTCGTCGCCTACCTGCTCGAGCAGGTGCTGGTCGAGGCCGGCTATTCGGTGCTGGTGGCCCAGGACGGACTCGAGGCGATCGATCACCTGAATGCCGGTGCCGACCGCTTCGCCATGGCCGTGCTCGACCTGGTGATGCCGCGCGCCGACGGCGCGGCGGTGCTCGCCGTCATCGCGACCGTGTGCCCCGGGCTGCCCGTGGTGCTCAGCAGCGGCTACCCGGAGGCCTATGTCCGCTCGCGGATCGGCGACGCGCCGATCGTGGCCTTCCTCCCCAAGCCGTGGCGGCCCGAGGCCCTGCTCGACGTCGTCGGGCGGGTGCTCGGACCCGGCCGGCCTACCTGAAGGTCAGGCGGACCGCCTCGGCCACGCAGGCCGGCTTCTCCGAGCCCTCGATCTCGATCGTGGCGCGCATCACCAGCTGCAGGCCGGGCCGTCCGCCCGGACCGCCGTCGGCCGGCGTGCACGACTGCAGCACGAAGCGCGCGCGGACCCGCGAGCCGCAGCGCACCGGCGACGGGAACCGGACCTTGTTGAGTCCGTAGTTGATCGACATCGTCTCGTCGTCGATCGACAGGTTGCGCTGCGAGAACCCCGCCAGCAGCGACAGCGTCAGGTAGCCGTGCGCGATCGTCGCGCCGAACGGACCGCTCCGGGCGCGCTCGGCATCGACGTGGATCCACTGGTGGTCGTCGGTCGCGTCCGCGAACCGGTCGATGCGGTCCTGCGTGATCTCGAGCCAGTCGGTCAGTGCGATCTCCTGGCCGACCAGGCCGGGGAACTGGGCATGCACGTAGTGCTGCATCGGGGCGTCTCCTCGTTGGGGTCTCGTTGGAATCTCGTCGGGATCGCGTGGCTCGGGGCTAGATCAGGCGCGCGATCAGCGCCGCCGTGATCGACAGCACGATCGTCGACATCAGCGGGATCGACCACTCCCGGCCGAACAGCCGGAAGTTGAAGTCGCCCGGCAGGCGGCCGATCCCGAGCCTTCGCAGCCACGGCATCGCACCCGAGAACAGGACCAGCGCGACCGCCGTGGCGATCAGCCACTTCACAGCGAGCCGCTCCGGTCGCCGCGCACGAAGCCGAGCGGGACCGGCGGCAGGCCGCGACCGAAGGCGATCGCCTTGAACAGCTCGCCCATCTCGGCCTCGGACAGCAGCGTCTGCGCCGCGCTGAGCGCCCGGATCGACCCGGGGTCGACCGCGCCGCCCCGGGTGGTCTCGGCCAGCCGCTCGAGCAGTCCGCAGTTCATCAGGAAGCGCGCCTGCGAGGTATAGCCGAGCAGAACCAGCCCCTCGCCGGTCGCGGCCCGGGCGATCGCGCTGAAGTCGACGTGCGCGGTGACGTCCTGCAGTCCCGGCCAGCGCAGGATGTCGCCGTGCGCATGGTGGCGCCGGTGCGCGATCAGCGTGCCGCCGTCGCGCTGCGGGTGGTAGTACTCGCGCGCCGGAAAGCCGTAGTCGACGAGCAGCATCGCGCCGCGGCGCATCGCGCGCCCGACGGTCGCGACCCAGGCGGCGGCCTGCAGGCCGAGCTCGGAGCGGTACCGGCCGGGCCCGAGCAGCGACCACGGCGCGCCGTCGTGCCCGACCGGATCGTCCGGCGCATCGGGGTCGGTCCGCAGCGCCGCGCGCAGCGACTCGGCGAGCGCCGAGCGCAGGCCGGGGTCGGCCGGGCGGCCGGCCCAGCGGATCACGCCGTCGTCGTCGAGGGCGACGCCGAGCTCGTCGAGCGCGCCGTGGCCCGCGTGCTCGAAGACGCGCACCGGCATCGCGTCGAGCACCTCGTTGCCGAGGACCACGCCGTCGATCGACGCGGGCAGGGCATCCAGCCACTCGACCGTGCCGAGCGACTCGGGCACCAGGCGGGCGAGGGTCTCGCGCTGCTGCGCGCGCAGCGTGCCCGAGAGTTCGACGATCGCGTACCGGTGGGCGGGACGGCCGAGCGCGCGCAACCCGGCGAGCACCCCGGCGGCGAGCCGACCGGTGCCCGCGCCGAACTCGACGACGACCGGGTCGCAATGGGCGAACCACTCGGCGACCTGGGCGGCGACGCATTCGGCGAAGGCCGGCGAGAGTTCGGGCGCGGTGACGAAGTCGCCGCCCGCGCCGAACGGATGCGCGCCCCCCGCGTAGTAGCCGAGTCCGGGCTCGTAGAGCGCACGGGCCATCCAGGCGTCGAACGGCAGCCATCCGCCGGCGGCGCCGATCGCGTCGGCGATCCGGCCGGCGAGCACCGCGCTGTGCGCGAGCGCCTGCGGATCGGGCTGCGGCATCGTCATGGGCCCGATTCTCGCATGGCGCCCGCAGGGTGGAGCGCGGGGGCGCGGGTACACTTCCGGCTCCATGCCGCCGCCCGCCGTCCCCCTCCCGCAGGTCGCCCTCGTCACCGGCGCCGCCCGCCGCCTCGGCCGCGAGATCGCGCTCACGCTCGCGCGCGCCGGCTGGGACATCGGCGTGCACTACGGGGCCTCGCGCGACGACGCCGAGGACACGGTCGCCGCGATCCGCGCGCTCGGGCGGCGCGCCGTCGCCCTGCCGGCGCGGCTGCAGGACGAGGCCGAGGTGCTGGGACTGCTGCCGGCGCTCGCCGACGCGCTCGGCCCGGCCACCTGCGTGGTCAACAATGCGTCGCGCTTCGAGTTCGACTCGGCCGCGGACATCGGCTTCGCATCGTTCCAGGCCCACCTGCTCCCCAACCTCGCCGCACCGGTGCTGCTGGCGCGCGAGCTGCACCGGCGACTGCCCGACGGCGCCGAGGGCGTGGTGGTCAACCTGCTCGACCAGAAGCTGTGGGCGCAGAACCCCGACTTCCTGTCGTACACGCTGTCGAAGGCCGGCCTGGCCGCCGCGACCACCATGCTCGCCCAGGCGCTCGCCCCGCGCGTTCGGGTGGTCGGCGTGGCGCCGGGGCTGACGCTCCCCAGCTACCTGCAGGACGACGCGACCTTCGCGCAGGCACACCGCTCGCACTCGCCGCTCGGCCGCTCGAGCACCGCCGCGGACGTCGCCGCCTCGGTCGCGTTCGCGGTCGCCAACCGCTCCCTCACCGGCTCGACCATCCTGTGCGACGGCGGCCAGCACCTGCGTCCGCTGCCGCGCGACGTGAGCTTCATGCCGCCCGAAGGCTCCTGACCGTGGACACCCAGTCGATCTTCATCCGCGGCCTGCGCATCGATGCGCAGATCGGCGTGCACGCGCACGAGAAGAACCGCACGCAGCCGCTCAAGCTCGACGCCGAGCTGCAGATCGCCGACACCCGCTTCCATCCCGCCCGCGACAAGCTCGACGAGGTGTTCGACTACCAGACGATCCGCGCCGCGATGATCGAGGTGGTCCGCGACGGGCACATCAACCTGCTCGAGACGCTGGCCGACCGCGTGGTCGAACGCCTGCTCGCCATGACCGACGTGCGTGCGGTGCGGGTGCGTGTCCACAAGTACACCGCGTTCGACGACGTCGAGGAGGTCGGCGTCGAGATCCACCGCAGGAAGCCGGAATGAACGCCGCCGTCCAGGCCACCCCGCCCTCCCCGCCCGCCACCCGCGCGCAGCAGAAGCTCGAGCACGAGCGCAACAAGCTGCACAAGCGGCTGTGCCGCCAGGTGGGCGAGGCGATCGGCGACTTCGGGATGATCGAGGACGGCGACCGCATCATGGTCTGCATGTCGGGCGGCAAGGACAGCTACGCGCTGCTCGACCTGCTGCGCACGCTGCGCGAGCGGGCGCCGATCTCGTTCGAGCTGATCGCGGTGAACCTCGACCAGAAGCAGCCCGGCTTCCCGGAGCAGGTGCTGCCCGACTACCTGCGCTCGATCGGCGTGCCGTTCCGGATCGAGGAGCAGGACACCTACTCGATCGTGCGCCGCGTGATCCCCGAGGGCCGCACCACCTGCTCGCTGTGCTCTCGGCTGCGGCGCGGGATCCTGTATCGGGTGGCCGACGAACTCGGCGCCACGAAGGTCGCCCTCGGGCACCATCGCGACGACATCCTCGAGACCTTCTTCCTGAACCTGTTCCACGGCGGCAAGCTCAAGGGCATGCCCCCGAAGCTGGTGTCCGACGACGGGCGCCACGTGGTGATCCGCCCGCTCGCCTACGTGAAGGAGGCGGACCTCGAGGCCTACGCCGACTGGAAGGCCTTCCCGATCATCCCCTGCAACCTGTGCGGCTCGCAGGAGAACCTCAAGCGCCGCGACGCCAAGGCGATGCTGCGGGACTGGGAGCGCCGCTTCCCCGGCCGCGTCGAGAGCATCTTCTCGTCGCTGTCGAGCATCGTGCCGTCGCACCTGATGGACCGCGAGGCCTTCGACTTCGCCGGTCTCTCCCCCACCGGCGTGCCCGACCCCGACGGTGACATCGCCTTCGACGTCGACCCGGTGCAGGAGCCCGATGCACCGGCCCCGACGATCGACGCCGGCGCGATCCCGATCCGTCGCCGCACCGACCCGGAGCCTCCCCGATGAACGCACCCGCCGCCCTCCCCGAACGCGCCGCAGCGGTGCTCGCCGCGCTGCGCGCCGAACTCGATCCCGCCGTGCTCGAGGCCGGGCCCGTCGATCCGCGCCACCTTCGCGACTGGAACGTGCCGGCCGAGGCGGGCTGCGCGCCGGTCGCGCTGGTGCGGGCCCGCACGGCGGAGGACGTCGCGGCCGTCATGCGGATCTGCGACGCCCACCGCCACCCGGTGGTGCCGCAGGCCGGCCTGACCGGTCTGACCGGCGGCGCCACGCCGATGGCCGACTGCGTGGTGCTGTCGCTCGAGCGGATGGCCGCGATCGAGGCGCTCGATCCGGACGGCTCGACGATCACCGTGCAGGCCGGGGTCACGCTGCAGGCCGTGCAGGAGGCCGCCGACGCCGCCGGTTTCCTCTTCCCGCTCGACATCGGCGCGCGCGGCTCGTGCCGAATCGGCGGCAACGCATCGACCAACGCCGGCGGCAACCGCGTGGTGCGCTTCGGCATGATGCGCGACCTGATCCTCGGCGTGGAGGCGGTGCTGCCCGACGGCACGGTGGTGAGCGCGCTCAACACCATGCTCAAGAACAACGCCGGCTACGACGTCAAGCAGCTGTTCATCGGCAGCGAGGGCACGCTCGGCGTGATCACGCGGCTGGTGCTGCGCCTCTACCCCAAGCCGCGCAGCGTCTCGACCGCGCTGGTCTCGCTGCCCGACTACGGCGCGGTGCTGCGGCTGCTGCGGATCGCCCGCGAGCGGCTCGGTCCCACGCTCGCCGCCTTCGAGGCGATGTGGCCGGACTTCTACGCCTTCGCCAACGCCCAGCTGCCCGCCGCGCCGCCGCTCGCGCAGGACGGCTCGCTGCACGTGCTGCTCGAGACCATGGGCACCGACCCGGCGCGCGACGACGCGCTGTTCGAGGACACCATCGCCGCGGCGCTCGAGGACGGCTGCGCGAGCGACGCGGTGATCGCGCAGTCGGAGGCGCAGCGCCGCTCGATCTGGGCGGTCCGCGACGCCTCCTCCGAGCTCAAGCGCGCCTTCTCGCCGCACGTCGACTACGACGTGAGCCTGCCGATCGGCCGCATCGGTGCCTTCGTGCCCGAGTGCGTGGCGCGCCTTCGCGCGGCCTGGCCCGAGGTCGGCATCGTCAACTTCGGCCACGTCGCCGACAGCAACCTGCACGTGAGCGTGCAGACCCGCGAAGGCGTGTTCACCAAGTACGACTGCGACCGCATCGTCTACGGCTGCGTCGCCGAATGGCAGGGCTCGGTGTCGGCCGAGCACGGCATCGGGCTGCTCAAGAAGGCCTACCTCGGCCACTCGCGCAGCGAAGCCGAGATCGCGCTGATGAAGCGGCTCAAGGCGGCGCTCGACCCGAACGGGATCCTGAATCCGGGGAAGGTGTTCTAGAGAGACGGGAACGCCGCAGGCGGGGCGGCACGACGACCGCCCCGGGAAGACCGAGCGATATCCTTGCAATTTGAACACCGCATGTTCAAAATGCAAGGATGTTCGATCGAATCGCCAGAGCCCGGCTCGACGCGGCGCTTGCCCGCAGTCCGGCCGTGGCCGTCCTCGGCCCCCGGCAGGTCGGCAAGACGACGCTGGCCCGCGCTGCGGCCGCCGCGAGACCCGGCGCGGTCTACCTCGACCTCGAGACGGCGGCCGATCTGGCCCGCCTCGCCGACCCGGCGCGTTTCCTGGCGAGCCGGCGCGACCGGCTGGTCGTGCTCGACGAGGTGCAGAACGCCCCGGAGCTCTTCGGCGAGCTGCGCGCCGAGATCGATGCGGACCGACGCAGCGGGCGATTCCTCATCCTGGGCTCCGCCTCGTTCCGACTGCTTCGCCAGTCGCAGACCCTCGCCGGGCGGCTGGCGGTCGTCGACATGTCGCCGCTGCTGCTCGCCGAGATCGCCGCACGCTTCGAGGACATCGAGCGCCTGTGGGTCCGAGGCGGCTTTCCGGGCAGTTTCACCGCCGGCTCGGACGCGGACTCCTGGGGCTGGCGGCAGGATTTCGTCCGGCACTTCCTGAACATCGACCTGGCCGCCTTCGGCATCGCCGTCGACCCGCCGAGCATGGGCCGGCTCTGGCGGATGCTCGCCCACCTGCACGGACAGCTGCTCAACGCCTCCGCGCTGTCGCGCTCGCTCGGCGTGTCCGCGCCGACCGTGGGCCGATGGATCGACCATCTGGTGGACGCGCTGGTCGTGCGCCGCCTGGAGCCGTTCCACGCGAATCTCGGCAAGCGCCTGGTCAAGTCTCCCAAGCTGTACCTGCGCGACAGCGGCCTGCTGCACGCGCTGCTCGGCGTCTCCGATGCGGACGCGCTCGCCGGCCACCCGGGCGCCGGTGCCTCGTGGGAGGGCTTCGTGATCGAGCAGATCTGCGCCCGGCTGCCCGCTCATGTGCCGGTGAGCTTCTACCGGACGGCCGCGGGCGCGGAGCTCGACCTCGTGATCGAGGCGGGCGGCATGCGCATCGGCATCGAGGCGAAGCTCTCGTCGGCGCCGACGGTCACGAAGGGGTTCTGGCAGGCCTGCGAGGACGTCGGCGTCTCGCAGGCCTGGGTCGTGGCCCCGGTGAGGGACGGCTGGCCGATCGGCGACGGCGTCGAGGTCGTCTCGCCCCTTGCGCTGCCGGTAGAAGGGTGGGCGGCCTGAGCGCGGTACCCCCCTCCCGAAGCCGTGAAGACACCGTAGCGAGCAGGCCCGAGCCGGCGCCGAGGAGCGCAGCCGTACTTCAGGTACGGCGGGCACCGCAGGCGCCGGCTCGGGACGCGCAGTCGGTTCATTCACGGCTTCCGTGCATAGGCCAGGCCGCCCGCAGCCGACCGACCAGCGCCCGCGCCGCCTGCGGCAGGGCGTCCGGGTCGCGCACCACCACGCAGATCAGCGGATGCGCCCACGGCTCGTCGAGCGGCACGAAGCGCAGCCGGTAGATCGGTCCGTGGGTCGGCGCGAGGAAGGACGGCCCGACCCCGATCCCCATGCCCGAGCCGATCATCCGGCACACGCTCTCGAAGCCCATCGCGCGGATCCGCGTGCGCTTGACCGCGCCGGCCTGCGCGGCGGCCGCGTCCAGCAGCGTCGACAGCGCGCTGCCGTAGGTGAGGTCGACCTGGTCCCAGTCGAGGGTCTGCGCGTAGCGCACGGTCTCGCGCCCCGCCAGCGGATGGTCCTCGGGCACCACCGCGCACAGGTCGTAGCGGTGGTAGGGGAACACCTGGAGCTCGTGGCGGACGATGTCGGGCGCGATGCCGATGTCGGCATGGCCTTCGGCGACCTGCCGGAACACCTCGGGCGTGTCCTGCTCGACGAGGTCGAGCTTGACGCCCTCGTGCTCGCGCACGAAGCCCTGCAGCAGCGCGGGCAGCCCGGCGGCGAGCGAGGAGGCGCTCGCCCGCACGCGGACGTGACCGCGCACGCCGGCGCGGTACTCGGACATCTCCACGTCGAGCCGCTCGATCGTGCGCAGCAGCAGCCGGGCGTGATGGACGAGCGCCTCGCCGGCCGGCGTCGGCCGCACGCCCCGGGGTCCTCGCTCGACCAGCGTCACCCCGAACATCGCCTCGAGCTCGGCGAGCCGCCGGCTCACGGCGGAGGGCACGATGTGCTCGCGCGCCGCGGCCCGGGCGATGCTTCCGGCCTCGACGATCGCGACGAAGAGCCGGGCGGAGGTGGGGTCGATCCGATGCATGGGCAGGAGCAGGCTGGGCAAAAGCAGGCCTTCAGGTCAGCCGTCTCGGATCGAGAGGGGGGAGGTCCCGATCGGTCGCTTGCAGGCCGAGGTCATCGCCGCCAGAATCCGCAATGGAAACGCCTGCATCATAGTGCCGTACGGTCCGGGGAGGGCCGACGGCAGCCGTCTTGGACCGAGACGGCCTGGACGACACGACCCCTGCGGCACGACCGCAGGGGCACTTCCGGAGCCCTTCACATGACGCATTCCGCCCCCACCGGCGCGACCGCGCCGCGCATGGCGCGCGACCCCGCGGACCGCCGGATCACCGTGATCGAGGTCGGCACCCGCGACGGGCTGCAGATCGAATCGACCCTCGTGCCGACCGCCCGCAAGATCGAGATCGTCAACGCGATCATCGACAGCGGCGTGCGAGAGATCGAGGTCACCTCGTTCGTGTCGCCCAAGGCGGTGCCGCAGCTCGCCGACGCCGCCGAGGTGCTGGAGGGGATCCGCAAGCGGCCCGACACCTACCTGATGGCACTCGTGCCGAACGTGAAGGCCGCCGACCGCGCCGCCGACACGCCGCTCGACGGCGGCCTGCTGCTGGTGTCGGCCTCCGAGACGCACAACCGCAAGAACCTGAACCGCGACATCGCGGCCTCGCTCGCCGGCATGGGGGCGACCGCCGACCGGCTGCGCGCGGCCCGGATCGACGTGATGGCCGCGATCGCCGTCGCCTTCGGCTGCCCCTTCGAGGGCGACGTGCCCTACGAGCGCGTCGTCGGCATCGCCCGCGCCTATGCGGACCTCGGCGTCGACCACATCACGCTCGGCGACACCACCGGCATGGCGACGCCGTCGAACGTGCGCGGCCTGCTGCGCGCGCTGAAGGCCGCGCTGCCGCAGGTGGAGTTCGTCCTGCACCTGCACAACACGCGCGGCGTCGGCCTGGCCAACGTGCTGGTGGGGCTGGAGGAAGGCGTGCGGCGCTTCGACGCCTGCGCCGGCGGCCTCGGCGGCTGCCCCTTCGCGCCCGGGGCGACCGGGAACATCTGCACCGAGGACCTGGTCTACCTGCTGCAGGAGAGCGGCTGGGAGACCGGCGTCGACCTCGAGCGCTCCATCGGCGTGGCGATGATGATGGAGGAGACCCTCGGCCGCCGGCTGGTCGGGCAGGTGATGCGGGCGGGCCCGCGGCTCAAGCTGCACGCCGTCGACGCGGTGCGCACCGCGCAGGGATGAGCGGCACTCCGGCCAGGCAGCCGCTCGACGGCATCCGCGTCGTCGACCTGACCCGCATCCTCTCGGGTCCGTTCTGCACGATGCTGCTCGGCGACATGGGCGCCGACGTCGTGAAGATCGAGGACGACCGCGACGGCGACCCGATCCGCCACATCGGCGCGGGCCGCGACGGGATGTCGTGGTACTTCGCCTCGTTCAACCGGAACAAGCGCTCGATCGCCCTCGACCTCCGCGGCGCCGAGGGCCGCCAGGTCCTCGCGCGGATGCTCGAGCGCGCCGACGTCCTGGTCGAGAACTACCGCCCCGGCGTGCTCGCCGAGATGGGCTTCGACGAGGCCCGGCTCAAGGCCCTGAACCCGCGGCTGGTGGTGGCGAGCATCAACGGCTACGGGTCCGACGGCCCGTACGTCGAACGGCCCGCGTTCGACTTCGTGATCCAGGCGATGAGCGGGTTCATGAGCGTCAACGGCGAGCGCGACGGGCCGGCGCTGCGCAGCGGCCTGCCGATCACCGACCTCGTCGCGGGCCTGTATGCCGCGTTCGGGGTGGTCAGCGCGCTGCGCGCGCGGGACCTCAACGGCGGCGGGCAGCGCGTCGAGGCGCCGATGATGAGCGGCATCATGAGCCTGTTCGCCTACCTGGCATCGGACCACCTCGCCACCGGAACGCTGCCCGAGCGCACCGGCAACGACCACCCGATCGCCTCGCCCTACGGGCTGTTCCACACCGCCGACGGCGACATCGCGGTCGCGCCCAGCACCGAGGCGATCCTGCGCAAGTTCCTGGGCGCGCTCGACCTCGAGCACGTGCTCGCCGAGCCGCGCTTCGCGACCAACACGCTGCGCCTGCAGAACCGGGCCGCGCTCAACGTGCTGATCGAGGCGCGGCTCGCCGCCGACGGGCGCGAGTCGTGGGTGCGGCGGCTCAATGCGGCGGGCGTGCCCTGCGGCCTGGTGCAGGACATCGGGCAGGCGTTGGCCGACCCGCAGGTGGTGCACCGGGGCATGGTCATGGACGTCGAGCATCCGGGCCACGGCACGGTGCGCATGCTCGGCTTCCCGGTCGCGCTGTCCGACACGCCGTGTCGCGTCCGGCACCCGGCCCCGGACCATGGCGCGCACACGCGCGAGGTGCTCGACGAGATCGGCTGGCCGGCGCGGCCGCCGGCGGCGCCCTACCAGCGGTAGGACACGCCCACCGACAGCACCGGCAGGCCGACGACCTTCGCGGTCGTGTCGCGCACCGTCTGCAGCTCGCGCTCGAGCTCGGCCTGCGGATCCCCGCCGGTCGCCGCGATCTTCGCGCTCAGGCTCGGCGACAGCGAGCCGGTGACCTTCGGGGTGCCGATCAGCAGGCCGACGTCGGCCTGCGCGCCCCAGCCCTTGGCGGGCGTGTGGCCCCAGCCGAGGCCGAGGTAGGGCATCGCCGAGGGGAACTCGATGGTCGAATCGTAGCGGTCGGCCGGCCCGACGCCGACCGTCGTGCCGCCGATGGTGATCGAGGTGCCGGTCGACGGTGCGCCCGCGAACGAGCCCGACGTCTTGCCGCCGGACAGGCCCGCGCTGAGGCGGAACACGCCGCTGAACGGATGCCAGTCGGCCAGCGCCGCGAAGCGGGTGCTCTTGATCTCGCCCGAGTAGTCGATCCCGTCCTGCTCGAACGAGCGCGAGAGCGTCGGCACCAGCGAGACCTCGGCGCGGGCGCCGAGCTGCGGGGAGTAGGCGTGCGCGTAGCCGAGCGTCGCGCCGGTCGTGCCGAGACCGGCGTAGATCGACTGCGCGGCGACGGGCGCGGCGGCGAACGCGGCGGCGACCAGGGCGGCCGAAGTGTGGACGATCAGGCGGGAGCGGGACATGGCGCGATCCGGGAGGGTGACGGCCGACTGTAGACGGGCCGCCCGCGAGGGCCGGCGACCGGCCCGATCGGCGGTCGGCCGGTGCCGCCCTGCGCCGCCCTGCACGGCGCCCTCCCCGCGGCCGGTACAATCGCCCCGGCACCCGCCCTGCCCCCCGGTGCCAGGCCCCCTACCGTGCGAATCAGCCGACTCTCCCGCATCCTCGTCGTCGCCTGGCGCCACGGTCTCGACGAGATCGCCGTCACCGAAGCCCAGGCCACGCTCGGCTGGCGCTGGATGCTGGGCCTCGGGCGGCTGATGCGCCTGGGCCGGCGCCTCGAGGCGCCGCGCGGCGCGCGGATGCGCATGGCGCTGGAGTCGCTCGGCCCGATCTTCGTGAAGTTCGGCCAGGTGCTGTCCACCCGCCGCGACCTGCTGCCGCCGGACGTCGCCGACGAGCTCGCCCGCCTGCAGGACGACGTGCCGCCCTTCCCGTCGGCGGTCGCCATCGCCGAGATCGAACGCGGGCTCGGCCGGCGCATCGACGAGATGTTCTCGGAGTTCGACGCCGAGCCGGTCGCCTCGGCCTCGATCGCGCAGGTGCACTTCGCGAAGCTGCACGACGGCACCGAAGTGGCCGTGAAGGTGCTGCGCCCCGGCATGGCCGACGTCATCGACAACGACCTCGCGCTGCTGCGCACCGCCGGCTCGCTGGCGGTGCGGCTGTCGGCCGATGCGCGCCGGCTGCGCCCGCTCGACGTGATCGACGAGTTCGACCACTACCTGCACGACGAGCTCGACCTGGTGCGCGAGGCCGCCAACGCGAACCAGCTGCGGCGCAACTTCGCCGATTCCACGCTGCTGCGCATTCCCGAGATGTTCTGGGACTTCTGCGCGCAGAACGTGATCGTCATGCAGCGCGTCCGCGGCATCCCGATCGGGCGGATCGACCGGCTGGTGGAGGCCGGCATCGACCTGAAGAAGCTGTCGCGCGACGGCGTGGAGATCTTCTTCACGCAGGTCTTCAAGCACGGCTTCTTCCACGCCGACATGCACCCCGGCAACATCCTGGTCGGCGACGCCGGCGAGGACTTCAACCGCTACATCGCGCTCGACTTCGGCATCGTCGGCACGCTGTCGGACTTCGACAAGAACTACCTGGCGCAGAACTTCCTGGCGTTCTTCCGCCGGGACTACCGGCGCGTCGCCGAGCTGCACGTCGAGTCGGGCTGGGTCCCGCCGAGCACCCGCGTCGAGGAGCTCGAGGGCGCAGTCCGCGCGACCTGCGAGCCGTTCTTCGACCGGCCGCTCAAGGAGATCTCGCTCGGGCTGGTGCTGCTGCGCCTGTTCCAGGCGTCGCGCCGCTTCAACGTGTCGATCCAGCCTCAGCTCGTGCTGCTGCAGAAGACCCTGCTCAACATCGAGGGCCTGGGCCGGCAGCTCGACCCGGACCTCGACCTGTGGGTCACCGCCAAGCCGATCCTCGAGCGCTGGATGAACGAGCAGATCGGCACGCAGGGTCTGGTCGACCGGCTGCAGCAGGAGATGCCGCAGTGGGCGCAGCTGCTGCCCTCGATCCCGCGGCTCGCGCACCGGGCGCTCACCGCGGCGGGCGAGCGGCGCGACGACCGCGCCCAGGAGCGGCTGCTCGCGCAGATCGTCCGCGAGCAGCGCGGCATCCGGCGCGCGCTCTGGGTCGGCATCGTGCTGCTCGCCGCGCTCGCCGGGCTGCAGGCCTGGCGGCTGTGGCCCTAGACGCGGTCGATTTCCCGGTCGATTACCCGGTCGATTACCCGGTCGATCCCCTGGCCACCCCCTGCCCGATCGCGCCCGGTTTCCGGATTCGGCGCCGCAGGCGTACGGGAATGGTTGTCGTCCCGCGCGCCGTCCGCTAGCTTCGCTTTCGCTCCCCTCGCGCTCCTTCGTGCCTCGATCCCGCCTGAGGTCGCCGCCATGATCATCGCCGCCGTCTCCGCCTACCTGCTGCTCACCATCGCCATCGGCTGGTACGCCGCCCGACGCGTACACAGCGCGCAGGACTACTTCGCCGCCGGCCGCAGCCTGCCGCTCTACATGAACTTCGCGACAGTGTTCGCGACCTGGTTCGGCGCCGAGACCGTGCTGGCGGTGTCGTCGACCTTCCTGAAGGACGGCCTGTCGGGCGTGATCGCCGACCCCTTCGGCGCGTCGGCGTGCCTGATCATCGTCGCGCTGGTGTTCGCCCGCCGCTTCTACCGCCTGAACCTGCTGACCATCGGCGACTTCTACCGCAAGCGCTACAACCGCACGGTGGAGATCGGGACCGGCGTCGCGATCACCCTGTCGTACCTCGGCTGGGCCTCGGCCAACCTGCTGGCGCTGGGCATCTGCTTCAACGTGCTGTCGCAGGGCGCGCTGACGCTCGAGCACGGGATCATGCTCGGGGCGGCGGTGCTGGTGGTCTACCTGTTCTTCGGCGGCATGTTCGCCGTCGCCTTCACCGACCTGTTCCAGACCATCGTCATCGTCTGCGGCCTGCTCTACATCGCGTTCACGTTCGGCGACAAGGCGGGCGGCTTCGACCGCGTGCTCGCGGCCGCCGCGAGCGAGGACAAGCTGGTGCTCGTGCCCAGCATGGAACCGCGCGACCTGATCGCGCTGTTCGCCGCGTTCATCACGATGGCGCTCGGCTCGATCGCGCAGCAGGACGTGTTCCAGCGCGTGACCTCGGCCAAGGACGAGAAGACCGCGGTCCGCGGCACGCTGCTCGGGGGCATCTTCTATTTCGTGTTCGCGTTCATCCCGATGTTCATCGCGGTCACGGCGCTGCTGGTGGACCCCGAGGCGGTGAAGGTCGGCCTGGGCAGCGAAGGCCGCGAGTTCCAGCTGATCCTGCCGAACCTGATCATGAACCACGCGTCGGGCTTCATCCAGGCGCTGTTCTTCGGCGCGCTGCTGTCGGCGATCCTGTCGACCGCCAGCGGCGCGCTGCTCGCCCCGACCGCGATCTTCACCGAGAACATCCTCAAGCCGATGACCGGCGGGCGCATGGGCGACCGCCAGCTCGTGACCACCGCGCGGGTGATGCTGGTGGTGTTCGCCGGCTCGACCATGCTGTTCGCGCTGAACAGCGAGGCCTCCATGTACGAGATGGTGCAGAACGCCTACAAGGTCACGCTGGTGGCCGCGTTCACGCCGCTGGCGCTGGGCATGTTCTGGCGCGGCGCGACGCCCCAGGGCGCGGGGCTGTCGATCGTGCTCGGCCTCGGCACCTGGATCCTGATGGAGCAGATCGCCCCCGAGGGGCTGCTGCCGCCGCAGCTGGTGGGCCTGGGCGCGGCGCTGTTCGGCATGATCGCCGGCTCGCTCGCGCCGCAGGTGGTGGGCGGGCGCGGGCATCCGGAAGTGGTGGACGAGGCGGTGACCGGCAAGCCGGCGCATCCGCACGGGCACGGCCATGGACAGGCCCACGGACACGGCACGGCGGCCCGCAAGCAGCCCTGACCCCGGACGCCCTCAGCGCGTCGCGGTCACCGTAGGCGGTGCCGCAGCGGGCGTCGACGCGGTCTGCGCCGGCTTGAGCGACTGCACGATGTCGATCCATTCCTGCAGCTTGCGCTGCAGGTGCTGGCGCTGCTTCGGCGTCGCGCGGGCCAGCATCGCGGCGCCCATCGCGTCGCCCGCCGCCAGCGAGGACTCGGCGCCCACGCGATCGGGTCCGTCGCGCACCTGCGCATAGCGCATCAGGTGCTCGCGCATCCAGCGCGTGGCCGTCGCGTCGTCGGGCCGCTCGACGCGGATGCGCTCGAGCAGATCGAGCAGGTCCTGCTGGCGGCCGAGCCGCTGCGCGAACCAGACGTCCTCGGTGTCCGGCGCCTCGGATGCGATGCGCCGCGCGAACTGCTTCTGCTCGGTGGTGAGGGACCCCAGGAACAGCTCGGCGCGCTCGATGTAGCGCTTCGTGCGCGTCTCGATCCGGTCGGCACGGCCCGGCGGCATCCACTCGCGGCGCATCTTGTCGTTGTCGCGATCGATCTCCTCGCGCATGCGCACGAGCTGGGCCGGCGCGAGCGTGCCGGCGACCTCGGCGGCCATCGGCGCCACCTGTTCGGCGATCGGCTTCCAGCGTTCGAACGCGGCGACCCGCCAGGCGCGGATCTGCGCCTCGTCGACATCCCCGGCCGCGACGCGGCGCTGGACCTCCTGGAGAAAGGCCTGGTAGTCGTCGAGCTGGGTCCGCCGGTGCCAGGCGTGCAGCGACTCCATCCGGCGCGACGCGAGCGCGCGCTGGTCGGCATTCAGGGCGAGGTAGCTGTCTGCTCGCCAGGCGGCCAGCGTGGGCAGATTCTCGTAGCCCAGCCTCGCCATGGAGCAGCCCGATGCAAGCAGACAACTGGCGACGAACGGCACACAGACCCTCAGGAGTCGCGTGCTAACATGTTCGGAGCCCATTGAAAAACTCACTCTAACCCGTTGATTCATAAGAAGAATTCGATGAATATCGTGGTGCTCGCCGCCGGCATGGGCAAACGCATGCGCTCGGACCTGCCGAAGGTACTCCACCGGCTCGCCGGGCGCTCGCTGCTCGCGCACGTCGTCGACACCTCCCGCACTCTAGCGCCCGGACGCATCGTCGTGATCCACGGCCACGGCGGCGAGCGGGTCCGTGCCGCGCTCGACGCGCCGGACCTCGCCTGGGCGAAGCAGGAACCGCAGCTCGGCACGGGCCACGCGGTCATGCAGGCCCTGCCGTTCCTCGACGACGCGGTCCCCACGCTGATCCTGTACGGCGACGTGCCGCTGACCCGCGCCGACACCCTGCGCCGCCTCGTCGACGCCGCCGGGGCCGACCGCTTCGGCCTGCTGACGGTCGACCTCGCCGAACCCGACGGATACGGGCGCATCGTGCGCGGCGACACACCCCCTGGCGACCGTCCGTCGGAAGACGGTCGCGGCCCGGTGCTGCGCATCGTCGAGCACAAGGACGCCAGCTCCGCGGAGCGCGCGATCCGCGAGGTCAACACCGGGATCATGGTCGTGCCGACGCCCCTGCTGCGGCGCTGGCTGGCCGCCCTGTCCAACGACAACGCCCAGCGCGAGTACTACCTCACCGACATCGTCGCGATGGCGGTTGCAGAAGGCGTGCCCGTGGCCGCCGTGCAGCCCGCGGCCGAGTGGGAGACGCTGGGCGTGAACAGCCCGGCGCAGCTCGCCCAGCTCGAGCGGATCCACCAGCGGACCCTCGCCGACACCCTGCTCGAGGCCGGCGTCTCGCTGGCCGACCCGGCGCGCATCGACGTGCGCGGCAGCCTGGTGGCGGGCCGCGACTGCCACATCGACGTCAACTGCGTGTTCGAGGGCACGGTCGTCCTCGGCGACCGGGTGCGCATCGGCGCGAACTGCGTGCTGCGCGACACCACCGTCGGCGACGGCACCGAGATCCTGCCGATGTGCCACGTCGACTCGGCCGCCGTCGGCGCCGACGCCCGGATCGGGCCCTTCGCACGGCTGCGGCCCGGCACCCGGCTCGCCGACGACACCCACGTCGGCAACTTCGTCGAGATCAAGAACACCTCGCTCGGCGCGCACTCCAAGGCCAACCACCTCGCCTACGTGGGCGACGCCGTGGTCGGCGAGCGCGTGAACATCGGCGCCGGCACCATCACCTGCAACTACGACGGCGCCAACAAGCACGTCACCGTGATCGAAGACGACGCCTTCATCGGCAGCGACACCCAGCTGGTGGCGCCGGTGACCGTCGGCCGAGGCGCGACGCTGGGCGCCGGGACCACGCTGACGCGCGACGCGCCGGCGGGTCAGCTCACCGTCTCGCGCGCGCGGCAGACCTCCCTCCCCGACTGGAAGCGCCCGGTCAAGACCCCCAAGATTCCCAAGGAGTAATCCGCATGTGCGGCATCGTCGGCGCAGTCGCGCAACGCAACGTCGTCCCCATCCTGATCGAGGGACTGAAGAAGCTCGAGTACCGCGGCTACGACTCCGCCGGCATCGCGATCGTCAACGGCACGATGTCGCGCGTGCGCGCCGTCGGCCGCGTCGCCGATCTCGAGGCGCTGACCACCGAGCAGCGCTCCGACGCGCCCACCGGCATCGCGCACACGCGCTGGGCCACCCACGGCGGCGTCACCGAGACCAACGCCCACCCGCACTATTCCGAAGGCGCGGGCATGCAGGTCTCGGTCGTGCACAACGGCATCATCGAGAACCACGAGGCGCTGCGCGCCGAGCTGCGCGCCCGCGGCTACGTGTTCCAGTCCGAGACCGACACCGAGGTCATCGCGCACCTCGTGCATTCGCTCGTCAGCGACGGCGCGCGGCTGTTCGAGGCCGTGCAGCAGGCGGTGCGCCGCCTGCACGGCGCCTACGCCATCGCGGTGGTCAGCACCGCCGAGCCCCACACCGTGGTCGGCTCGCGGCGCGGCTCGCCGCTGCTGCTCGGCGTCGGCCGCGACGGCACCGGCCGCGGCGAGAACTTCCTCGCCTCCGACACCTCCGCGCTGCTGCAGGTCACCAAGTTCGTGACCTATCTCGAGGAAGGCGACGTCGTCGAGATCGGCGTCGACGGCTATCGCATCGTCGACGCCGACGGTGCCGCGGCCAAGCGGCCCATCGTCGAGAGCCAGCTCTCGGCCGATGCCGTCGAGCTCGGCACCTACGCGCACTACATGCAGAAGGAGATCTTCGAGCAGCCGGGCGCCATCGCCAACACGCTCGAGATGGTCACCAGCGCCGCCTCGATCTCGCCCGGCCTGTTCGGCGCCGAGGCCGCCGAGGTGTTCGGGCGCACGAAGCAGCTGCTGATCCTCGCCTGCGGCACCAGCTTCCACGCCGGCATGGTCGCCAAGTACTGGATCGAGGCGATCGCCAAGGTGCCGGTGTCGGTCGAGATCGCGAGCGAGTACCGCTACCGCGAGTCGGTGCCCCAGGACGGCACGCTGGTGATGACGATCTCGCAGTCCGGCGAGACCGCCGACACGCTGGCCGCGCTGCAGCACGCGAAGTCGCTCGGCATGACCGACACGCTGACCATCTGCAACGTGCCGGA